>Ga0082335_1002001_pt1 | contig 39933 bp, 35 predicted proteins | sample Subgrocontami58m_FD_72375 | JGI IMG/M metagenome (GOLD analysis project Ga0082335, IMG submission 72375) | Subsurface groundwater microbial communities from S. Glens Falls, New York, USA - GMW37 contaminated, 5.8 m (SPADES assembly) (version 2) ...
CCTGGGCGCCCCGGACGAGCTCCCCGAGGCGGCCCGCGTCGACGGCGCCAGCCCGATGCGCTTCTTCTGGGACATCCTGCTGCCGATGAGCCGGACCTCGATCGCGGCGCTCTTCGTCATCCAGTTCATCTACGGCTGGAACCAGTACCTGTGGCCGCTGCTCATCACCACCAAGGAGAGCTACTACACCGTGGTCATGACCGTCTCGCGCCAGGCCAACGTGGTCGATTCGGTGCCGAGCTGGAACCTGCTGATGGCGATGGCGATGCTTGCCATGCTGCCGCCGGTACTGGTCGTGGTGTTCATGCAGCGCCAGTTCGTGCGCGGCCTCGTTGAAACGGAGAAGTAGGCCATGGCGCAAGTCCACCTGCGCGGCGTCAAGAAGAGCTACGACAAGCTCGAGGTCATCCATGGCATCGACATGGAGATCGTCGACGGCGAGTTCATCGTCATCGTCGGGCCCTCGGGCTGCGGCAAGTCCACCCTGCTGCGCATGGTGGCGGGCCTGGAGCGGATCACCGGCGGCGAAGTGGCGATCGGCGAGCGCGTGGTCAACGAGCTCGAACCCAAGGACCGCGACATTGCCATGGTGTTCCAGAACTACGCGCTCTATCCGCACATGAGCGTGTACGAGAACATGGCCTATGGCCTGAAGATCCGCGGCCTGTCGAAGGCCGACATCGACCGGCGCGTGCAGAAGGCGGCCAAGATCCTCGAGCTGGGTACGTTCCTCCAGCGCCGCCCGCGCCAGCTCTCGGGCGGCCAGCGCCAGCGCGTCGCCATGGGCCGCGCCATCGTGCGCGAGCCGGCGGTGTTCCTGTTCGACGAGCCGCTCAGCAACCTCGACGCCAAGCTCAGGGTGCAGATGCGCCTCGAGATCAAGCGGCTGCAGCGCGAGCTGGCGGTCACCTCGATCTACGTCACCCACGACCAGGTCGAGGCGATGACGCTCGCCGACCGGCTGATCGTCATGAACTCGGGCGTCGCCGACCAGATCGGCACGCCGATGGACGTCTACGACCGGCCGGCCTCGGTGTTCGTCGCCGGCTTCATCGGCTCGCCGTCGATGAATTTCCTCGCCGCCAAGGTGGCCGCCGGCGGCAAGGCGGTCGAGATCGCGGGCCTCGGTGTCGCCGGCGTGGCCCTGCCGCTGGCGCGCCCGACCTCGGCGTCGGGCGGTTCGTCGGTGGCGCTCGGCATCCGGCCCGAGCATCTGCTGCCGGCGCCGGACGGGCCGCTGGAATTCACGATCGAGCTGGCCGAGCCGCTGGGCGCCGACACCCTGTTGCACGGCCATTTCGGCGAGGCGCGCGAGCTGGTGACGGTGCGCCAGGGCGGCCATGTGCTGGCCAAGCCCGGCGACAGGCGGCGCTTCAGGGCCGATCCCGGCAACCTCCACCTGTTCGACTCGCAAAGCGGCAAGCGCATCGCCGACGCCTGAAGAGGCGATCTTGCTCCCGCCGGAGACGCTTCAGCGTCGTGGCGATGCGAGGGCGCGGTCGAGGTGGGGCTGCAGGATTTCCGCCGCCACGGCATGTCCTTCGGCCGTCCAGTGTCCGTCCTGCGGGAAATACAGGGGCATGCCGGCCCTTTCGCGCATCGCCGCCGCCAGCGGCACGATCGCCGCGCCGTTCTTCGCGAACATGGCGCCGAACCGCGCCGCCGGCAGGTTCACATCGACCCCGGTGGGCGGCGTCGCCGCGGTCCAATTCAGATGGGCCCAGTTCCCGCTCGTCACCTCGACGCTGGTCGGGACCAGGAAAGGGACGTAGGCGATGCCGGCGGTGCGCAGGGTGCTGATCGTCTCCGCCACGATCTCGTCGGTGAGCTTCCACAGGCCCTCGCCCTGCGTGCCTCCCGGCCGCATGTAGTCGACCGTATGGGCCGCCTTTTCGATCAGGTCCCGATTGAGGATGGCCCGGGCGACAAGCGCCACGAGCTGCGAGCCGAGCGGCGGACGTTCGAGCCAGTCGGAGCGGAATTTCAGGAACCCGCGGTCGTTCACCACGATCTTCGGGTCCTCGACCGCCTGCAGCGACCCGTCGGCCGCACGCACCAGCCGGTGGTTGAACATGGTGCGGACGTGCATCCAGTAGAATCCCTGCACCACGACGGCCGGCTTGTAGCGCTGGATCATCTCCTTCATGAGCACGAGCTGCTGGTCGAACGTGTACATCCAGTGGCCGGCATTCACGATCCGAAGACGGGTGCCCGGCCGACTCTGCGCCATCAGGCGGGCCAGCACCTCGGAATAGCGCTGCTCCTCGGCGACGCCCCAGCCGAAGGTGAAGGAATCGCCGATGAAGAGCACGGTGGTGACGCCCTCGGCCGCCGGGGCGATCGGCCCCTCGCGCAGGCCGATGTCGTTGGTCCGGATCGCCATCTCGAATTCGGGCGTGCGGTAGGTCAGGCGAAGGTCGGGCCGGTACCGCCAGATGGTCAGCGCATCGGACCGGCACATCGGCAGCTGGTCGTCCTGGTAGGTAGCGCTCGGCCCGGCGATCCAGCGGACGCCGAGTTCGGCCATGCCCAGGATCGCCGCGATGGCCGCGATGTTGAAGGCCACGACGAACGCCCGGCCGGTTGTCTTCCGCTTCTTCATGGTCCGAATGATTGTCGACGATCGGGCGTCTCACATACACCGCGATGGCCCGTCTTGCGAGGCCGGGGTCATCGCCGATATGAGGGGGCATGCTGGCGTTTCTCGCTGAGGCCTACTCGGTCGCCTATGGCCTTGTGAACTCCATGTTCATCCGGCTGGCCTATCCGGTGGGCGCCTGTCTGCTCTACCTGCTGCCCGAGCTGCTGCTGCCCCGGACGCGCAACTCGCTGCAGTCCTATCTCCGGGCCGCCGCCTTCCTGGCGGTCGCCATCGCCATCAACACCGTGGTGCTGAAGGCGATGGAGGGCAGCGCGGACTTCTTCGACGTAAGGCCGCTCGCCTTCCTCGACCTCCGGCCGCTCACGGAATCGGACTTCCTGCCGCTCAAGGTCGCCGGCTGGCTGGTGGCGGCCTTCGGCATCGCGATCATGGGCAATTTTTTCTACTACTGGCTGCATCGCGCCCAGCACCGGGTCGGCTGGTTGTGGCGCTTCCACAAGGTGCACCATTCGATCACCGAGATGAGCGCGACCGGCAGCTACCACCACGTCGCCGAGGACCTGTTCCAGTTCGCCGCCGTCACCATGCCGATGGCGATCCTTCTCGGCGTCGAGGCGGGGCCGGTGCCGTGGCTGGTGATCGTGCTGGCCAATACCCATTCCTACTTCATCCACTCCTCGACCCGGCTCGGCATCGGGCCGCTGCGCTACCTGCTCTGCGACAACCGCTTCCACCGCATCCATCACTCCCGCGAGCCGCGCCACGTCGACCACAATTTCGCGACCTCGACGCCCCTGTGGGATGTCCTGTTCGGCACGGCCTGGTTCCCGCGATCCGACGAATGGCCCGCCGTCGGCCTTGCCGACGTTCCTGAGCCCCGGACGATTGGCGACTATCTTTTCATGCCCTTCCGGAGATAGCCTCGCGGCCCGCGAAAGGGGACCGGATGCTTTTCAGCACCTACAACATCCACTACGGCGTCGGCGCCGACGGCAAGTACGACGTGGCGCGCATCGCCGATGCGGTGGCCGAGGCCGACATCGTCTGCCTGCAGGAGGCGGTCAGCGGCTGGCCGCAGAACGCCCATGCCGACCAGACGGCCGAAATCGCCGATCGGCTCAACCGCTATTCGGTCTATCACGGCGCCATGGAGGCGGACGCCAGCACGGTCGGCGCCGACGGCCGGATCGCGAATCGTCGCCGCAGTTTCGGCAATGCCGTCGTCTCGCGCTGGCCGATCCTGTGGTCGCGCGGCGTGATGCTGCCCAAGACGCGGCTGGTGAGCGGCTTCGACCTGCAGCGCGGCTTCGTCGAGGCGGTGGTGGCAGCACCCTCGGGGCCGCTGCGCGTCTATTCCACCCATCTCAGCCATGTCGGGCCGCAGCAGCGCCTGCCTCAGGTCGCGGCCCTGATGGACGCGGTCAATCGCGCGCCGGTGACCGGCGGCACGTGGGACGCCACCGGGCCAGGCACCTTCATGTTCCAGGAGCCGGCGCCAGCGGTGCCGCCTTCCGCAATCGTGGCCGGCGACTTCAATTTCACGTCGGCCCATCCGGAATATCCCCTGGTCTGCGGCACGCCCGGCGACAACGGCCGGTTGGCGACGGGGGCGCACCTGTCGGATGCCTGGACCGCCGCCGGCAACAGCGAAGAGGGAGTCGACTCCTTCCCGGGCGAGGGTCGCATCGATCATGTCTTCGTGACACACGACCTCGCTCCCAAGGTGAAGGCGGCACGGATCGGCGACGGCATCGAGGCTTCCGACCATTGGCCGGTGTTCGTCGAGTTCGACTTCTAGCGGGCCGCCATCGCGAACGCGCGGCCGTTGACCGCCCGCCGCATAGTGACATGATTTGCGGAAGTCGCGGCTCTTCGCGGGGGTGACAGCTTTGTCCGGCTGTCTGGCCGGGTGAGGTTCGCCGAGCACAGCGCAGAGGGGTTGCTTCCATGAGCCCGCCCGAAGTCGAGCGCATTTCCGCCGATCCCGAGAAGCAGGCGGCCGAGGAACGGAATGAGACGCCGCCGGTCCGGGCGGCCGGCTTTGCCGCGAGCGACGGCTGCAGCGCCGACACCGGGCGGACCGGAGAGCAGAAACAATCGCCGGCGCACGACGGCGACATCCCCGAGGACTGGGTCAGGGCGATCGTCGATCCTGCCGCCTTCGCCGAAGAGCAACGGCGGCTCGCTCACGTCTGGACTTTCCTGGGCATGACGAGCGAAATCGAAAAGGACGGCGACTGGTTCCGGGCCTCGATCGCCACCCGCTCGGTGTTCGTGCAGCGCTTTGGCGTGGAATTGCGTGGCTTCGAGAATCTTTGCGCGCATCGCTTCTATCCGCTGCGCAACGCCGAGCGCGGCAATGGTCCCGTGATTTGCGACTTCCACCACTGGCAGTACGATCGCGAGGGCCGGGCCGTCGGCATTCCGCTCTGCCGCGAGTTGTATGACGCGCTGCCCCAGGAACTGGGCGCGCGTCTGACTCCGATCGAGCTGGCGACCTGTGGCCAGATGATCTTCGGCCGCTTCGCTCATCCGGACGTCAGCGAAAGCCTCGAGGATTTTCTCGGCATGGGGTTTCCCATCCTGGCGGCCGGATCCCGGGTGCGCGGACGACCGCAACGGCTGACGATCCCCTTCGAGGCCAATTGGCGCCTCGGTGCCCATGTCAGCCTCGACGACTATCACGTGGCCGCCGTGCACCCGAGCACTTTTGGCCGAAGGGGTCATGTCCGGCGCCGCAACATCAGTTACTACCGCTTCGGCCTTCACTGTGCCTTTGTCGACACGACGAAGGCAGACGAGCTCGAGCGGATCGCCGAGGCGTGCCGCAACGGCACCTACAGTCCCGATCGCTACGCGATTCTGCAGTTCGTCCCCAACGTGCTGATGGTATTCGTCAAGACCGACTTCGCGTTCTGGCACTGCGTGGTGCTGCTCTACGAGCCCGCGCGTCACGACCGCACTCTCCTGAGGGCATGGTTCTATCCCGTGCCTTTCCCGTCCCGCCACTCCTGGGCGCGCGCCCTGACCGACCCGGTGCGCGCGCCGTTCGTTCGCCACTATGTCGGCACCGTGCTGCGTGAGGACAATCTCGTGTGCGAGCGCCTCCAGAAGGCCGCCCACCAGATCAGGCGTCCGCCCCTACTCGGCAGGCTGGAGGAAAGGATCGGCTGGTTCGAGGAGTCTTATCGAAAGCTGATGGAAGCGGGAGACCTCTGAACGCCAGCCCCGTCCCCCCGGCGCCCCAGGGCTATCGCGTATGGCGTTTTTCTGCCCCCGCGAAGCGGGGGAAGTGCCCCTCAGCGCCTTCATAGGCGCGCCAAGGGGGCGGAAGGGGGGTCAGAGAGCATCACTGCATGACCCACCTATGAGTGCCCCGCCAAAGGCGCTGTAAGCAGCGCCGGATCGGGCATCTCCCCCGAAACGGGGGAGGAGAGGTCAAAGAGCCACATGCGATAGCCCTGCCGGCGCCCCGGCCTTCGATGCGCTTCCGCGCCGGCGCGGACCGGCCACGGCATCGAGGCCTCGGACCATCGACCGGGTTCGCCGGGTTCGACCTCCAGGGCGGATTCCTGCCGGGTGTCGCCGAATGGCATTCCCGCCCACGATCATTTGGACCGCGAGCCTCCAGCTCACCTCGCCGGTTGGCGCACGACGCAGCGGAAGCCGACATGGCTCGTCGTCGTGTCGATCTGTTCGGCGTGGCGGGCGGCGGGGCGGTAGCGCTTGCAGTAGCTGGGCGCGCAGAGGTGCGAGCCGCCTTTCAGCACCTTGCGCGGAATGCGCACGCTGTCGCGCGGATCGTAGCTCTCCTCCATCGGCACACCGCGCGGATTCTCCGGCACGCAGCAGGCCTTGCCCGCGTCGGCCGGGTGCCTGGCCGAATACCAGTCGGCCGTCCATTCCCAGACATTGCCGATCATGTCGTAGACGCCATAACCGTTGGGTGGATAGGTCCGCACCGGCGAGGTGCGCGCCCAGCCGTCTTCGCGCGAGTTGTCGTGCGGGAACGCTCCCTGCCAGGTGTTCGCCATGTGCCTGCCGCCCGGGGTGAGTTCATCGCCCCAGGCAAACTCCGCGCCGTCGAGGCCGCCGCGCGCGGCGAACTCGAACTCGGCCTCGGTGGGCAGCTCCTTGCCCGCCCATGCCGCATAGGCCTCGGCATCCTTGTAGCCGACCTGCACAACGGGATGATCGTCGAGACCGCCGATGTGGCTGCCCTTGCCGTAGGGGCGCCGCCAGTTGGCGCCGAAGGTGAAACGCCACCATTGGCTCCAGTCGGCGAGGTCCACGGGCCTGGAGGGCGGGGTGAAGACGAGGCCGCCCGCCTTCAGCATCCCGGGCCTGGCGCCGGGATAGTCCCTGGGATCGGGATCGATCTCGGCCCAGGTGACGTAGCCGGTCGCCCGGACGAAGGCACGGAACTCGGCATTGGTGACGGGCGTGGAGTCGATCCAGAAGCCGTCGACCGTCACGCCGTGGACGGGCTTCTCCTCCGGGTAGTGCCGGTCCGAGCCCATGCGGAACGTGCCGCCCGGTATCCAGATCATGTCGGCCGTCGAGGCGGGTGCGCGCAAGTCTGACATGGCCCTTTCCTTATCGTCACTTCCGGCCGAGGTGCCAAGGGCCGGCCCCAACGAGAACGCCCGGCCGTGGGGGGCCGGGCGTCGGATCGTGCGCGTCGGCGGAATGCCTCGGCGCCGGTCCTAGTTCACCCCTTGCGGCGGAGACATCAGCTTGTCGAGCACGCCCTGCATGTTGAACGAACCCGGCTTCTGGCGCGGCGGGTATTCCGCCAGGGTCTGGAGGAAGCGGCTGACGAAGGCCTGTGCCGGCACCAGCATGAAGATGCGGTCGATGCGCCAGCGACCGTAGCCCATGCCTTCCTTGTCGGCGCGTTCGAACGGATCGGCCTTGAGGTCGAACAGCTTGGGCGCGCGCAAGGTCACCATCGGGTCCTGCCAGACGTCGAAGCCGTGGCTGCGCTGCTCCATGAAGGCGAGCTTCCATTTGTCGTAGCGGAGGCCGGCCAGTCCGCCGTCGTCGGTCCAGTAGAAGAACTCCTTGCGGGCGCTGCCCGTGCCGCTCTTCAGGAGCTCGCGCTGGTCGTAGCCGTCGAGATGGACCTTGAAGCTCTTGGCGCCGAAGCTGGCGCCCTTCATCAGCTTGGCCTTCAGGTCGGTCTCGCCGACGGCGGCCAGCAGGGTCTGCATCCAGTCCTCCGAAGAGAACACGTCGTTGATCTCGGTGCCGGGCTTCACCAGGCCCGGCCAGCGCACCATCGCCGGCACGCGATAGCCGCCTTCCCAGTTGGTGTTCTTCTCGCCGCGGAACGGCGTCGTGCCGCCGTCGGGCCAGCTCATGACCTCGGCGCCGTTGTCGGTGGTGTAGATCACGATGGTGTTGTCGGCGATCCTGAGGTCGTCGAGCTTCTTCAGGAGCTGGCCGACCATGCCGTCATGCTCGACCATGCCGTCGGCATAGACGCCCAGCCCGGTCTTGCCCTCGGACGAGGGCTTGAGGTGGGTCCAGATGTGCATGCGGCTGGCGTTGGTCCAGACGAAGAACGGCTTCTTGTCGCGGTTGGCGCGGTCGATGAAGTCGAGCGAGGCGGCGAGGAATTCCTCGTCCACCGTCTCCATGCGCTTCTTGGTCAGCGGCCCGGTGTCCTCGCACTTCTGCTTGCCCCACTTGCCGAAGCGCGGATCCTCGCCCGGCGCGTCGTTCGGCAGGGCGACGCACTTCAGCACGCCGCGCGGGCCGTACTTGGCCTTGAAGGTCGGGTCCTTGGGGTAATCGATGTTCTCCGGCTCCTCCTCGGCGTTGAGGTGATAGAGGTTGCCGAAGAATTCGTCGAAGCCGTGCACGGTCGGCAGGAACTCGTTGCGGTCGCCCAGGTGATTCTTGCCGAACTGGCCGGTGACGTAGCCCTGCGGCTTCAGGAGATCGGCGATGGTCGGGTCCTTCTCCGACAGGCCTTCCGGCGCGCCCGGCAGGCCCACCTTCAGGAGGCCGGTGCGGATCGGCGACTGGCCGGTGATGAAGGCGGCGCGGCCCGCCGTACAGGACTGCTGGCCGTAGTAGTCGGTGAAGATCGCGCCTTCGCGGGCGATGCGGTCGATGTTGGGCGTGCGGTAGCCCATCATGCCGCGGTTGTAGGCGCTGATGTTCCACAGGCCGATGTCGTCGCCCATGATGACGAGGATGTTGGGCTTGGCGCCGGTCTGGGCGCTTGCCGGCGTGACGCCGCCCGCCATGCCGACCAGGAGGGCTGCGGCGGACAGCAGACGGCCGAATTTGCCTTTGGTCATCGGTTACCTCATTTTCACGATTGGTGCTGAAACTGCTGCGGGCGTCGATGCAAAACAACCCGGCGGACGATACAGTTTCCGCATGGATATCGATCTCAAGCTCCTGCAGTATGCGGTCGTTCTCGCTAGGCACAGGCATTTCGGCCGGGCGGCGGCGGCGCTCAGGATCAGCCAGCCGACGCTCAGCCGCAATATCGCGGCGCTGGAAAAACAGCTCGGCCTGCGCGTCTTCGAACGGTCTCGGCGCGACGTCATGGCGACGCCGGCGGGCGACGATGTCCTCAAGATGGCCGACGAACTCGTCGCCCGGGCCGAGGCGATCTCCAACAACCTGCAAATGGTGCGCGACGGGCGGGGCGGCCGTCTGCGCGTCGCGGCCGGCGTCTATGTCCACGACATCGCGGTCCGGGCGGCGGCGATCGACATGATCAAGGCGAGCCCGTCGATTCGCCTGGAACTGCTGGAGCGTGAGTGGACGGCCGCGCTCTCGATGCTGATGGCGGACCGCGTCGATTTTGCCGTCCTCGACGTCATCGCCCTGCGCGGCATGCCGGCGCTGCGCGTCGAGCCGCTCGGCAAGCTGCAGGGAGTCTACTACTGCCGGGCCGGTCACCCGCTCCTGAAGGAGGCGTCGCTGCGGCCGGAGGACGTGCGCCCCTATCCGTTCGTCTTCACCGGCGTGTCGCGGGACAAGGCAGCGCTTGTCGAGGACATCGACCCCGGCATTACCGTCGATCAGGTGACGGGAGACATCCTGCCGTCGATCGCGGTCTCGTCGTTCCGCCAGGGGCTCGAGATCGTCGCCGGGACCGACGCGATCAGTCTCGGGCACCCCAGCCAGATCGAGGACGGGATCGCCGCCGGCCAACTGGCGGTTCTCGACCTGCCGTGGCGCACCAGGCGCCCCGTGGCGGAGATGGGCATCGCCTACAAGCGCGACCGCACGCTGCCGCCGGCGGCGCGCACCTTCATCGGCCTCATCCGCAAGCGCGTCCGGACGGTCGAGCGGGCCTGACCGGGCCTGCCGTGCCGGCAGCGCCGGCAACATTGGATTTGCAGGTTCAGCAGGTTTTGGACTATATTTCCGCTATCGTCGTCATGAATATGGCCGTGCGGCCGCCGACTTGCGGGATGGCCCTGCGGCGGCGGGCGAGGTCCGGCACGACGCCGGGAATCGAACCTGGTCGCGACGGCCATCGGCGCTGTGCCGCGGGGATGACGCAACCCGTTGAGGCGGCGCACGAATCGCGGCTTGACGGCACACGCTGCGGCACAGCTCGAGCCCGGCAGCGGCACGCTTCGTGTGCCGGAGCCCTCAGGTCGAGGTGCGCGGGTACTTGAGCGTGCAGCCGTAGGCCTGGGTCGATGCTGCCGTCACCGGCTTGCCGGCCAGCACCTCGTCCAGCGCGAGGCGGACATACTGCTTGGCCTTGGGGATGTCGCTCGGGCTCGCCGACGGGATCGAGTCGATGCCGCCCTTGTAGACCAGCGTGCCCTTGGCATCGATGACGTACATGTGCGGCGTCACGGTGGCGCCGTAGGCGCGCGCGATCCTGCTCTGGGGATCGAGCAGCACGGCGGCCGGCGCGGCATCGCGGCTCCGGGTGAGGTCGTTGGCCTGCTGGGCGGTGACATGGCCCTGCTCGCCGGCGGCGGACGAGGCCACGGTCAGCCACACCACGCCCTTGGCCGCGGCCTCGCGCTGCTGGGCCTGCATGTTCCTGGCCGTATAGTGCTTGCGCACGTAGGGGCAGTCGTGATTCGTCGTCTCGAGGACCACGACCTTGCCCTTGAGGTCGGCCAGCGACCAGCTCTTGCCGTCGCTGTCGATGGCGGTGAACAGCGGTGCCGGCTTGCCGAGATCGGGGCTGGTGGTGGCGAAGGCGGCGGCGGGAGCCAGTGCGAGGGCCGCACCACCCAACATTGCGGAACGACGGGGAACGACGGTGTTCGACATGTTCGCCTCCTAGCGTTTGGCCGGCTGGATGGAAGAAAGCTCCGACAGGATCATGGCTTCGGTGAGAACCTGCGGCAGGATCCTGGGTTTGTCGGCGCCCGGCGCCCAGAACAGATAGAGCGGCACGCCGGCCCGGCCGACTTCCTTGAGGACTCCCGTGATCTCGTCGTCGCGGTTGGTCCAGTCGCCCTTGAGCTTGACCACGCCCGCCTGCTCGAAGGCGTGACGGCTGGCCGGCGTCTCGAGCGCGACCCGCTCGTTCACCAGGCAGGTAATGCACCAGGCGGCGGTGAAGTCGACGAACACCGGCTTGCCGGCCGCGACGGCTTCGGCCATGCGCGCGCGCGAGAAGCGTTCCCAGCCCTCGAAGCTGACGCCCGACGTCTGGCCACCCGACGCCGAGGCCGCGGTGGCCGGACCGTCCTCGAGCTTGAGCGTGGCGGCGAAGGCCAGCAGGACGGCCGCCACCGCGATGCCGCGGCGCGTCCAGGTGCCCGAAGACGTGCCGCCGCGCAGCCGGAGCAGCCAGATCGCGAAGGCGATCAGCACCATGCCGCCCAGGGCGTAGACGACGCCGGCCGAGCCGGTCTGCTGGGTCAGCACCCAGATCATCCAGACCGCGGAGGCGTACATCGGGAAGGCGAGGAACTGGCGCAGCCGGTCCATCCACGGGCCGGGCCGCGGCAGCAGCCGCTGCAGCGCAGGCGTCGTCGAGAGCACGAGATAGGGGAGTGCCAGGCCCAGTCCCATCGCCAGCAGCACGGCCACGGTCGCAGGGGCCGGCTGGCTCAGCGCAAAGCCCAGCGCCGCCGCCATGAACGGCGCGGTGCAAGGCGTCGCCACGATCACCGCCAGCACGCCGGTGAAGAAGGCGCCTGCGGTGCCGCCGCGCGCCGCCAGTCCCTGGCCGACGCCGGCGAGGCGGCCGCCGATCTCGAACACGCCGGAGAGGTTGAGGCCGACCGTGAAAAACAGATAGGCGATCAGCAGCGAAAACACCGGGGACTGGAACTGGAAGCCCCAGGCGACGTCGCCGACGCTGGCGCGGATCGCCACCACGACCGCGGCCATGGCGCCGAACGCGACCAGCACGCCCGCCGTGTAGGTGAGCCCGTCGCGCCGCATCTCGCCCGGCGCATGGCCGGCCAGCCGCGCGAAGGCGGCCGCCTTCATCGCCAGCACCGGGAAGACGCAGGGCATCAGGTTAAGGATCAGTCCGCCCAGCAGGGCAAACAGCAGCGCCTGGACCAGCGAGAGCTGCTCGACGCCGGCCGCACCCGCAAGCGACGCCTGCGACGGCACGAACGCCGGATCGAGCCTGGCCGACACGTCGAAGGCCTGCTTGACCGCGCCGTCGGCCGTCTTCTCGGTGAGCATGAGCGTGCCGGCAAGAAGCGCGGGCATCGCCGCCTTGGCGTCGCCCTTCCGGAGCGGGATGCGGATGCCCTCGGCCGTCACGCTGGCGGTCTGCCGGGCCATGGCGGCGACGGGGCCCCACTCGGCGGGAAAGAAATAGACCTCGCGGATCGTGTCGGCCTTCAGGCCCCTGGCCTCGACGATCAGGGTCGGATCGCCCGATTTGGAAACGCCGTAGCGTGCCGGCCACGGGCTTTCCATCGGCACGCTCCGCCGCGCCGTCGCGAACAGCGCGAGAATGGCCGGCGGCGCCGGCTTGGCGGCCGCGCCGGACGGCAGCGTGAGTTCGAACTTGCCGTCTTCGGGGATGCAGACATCCTCGCACACCAGCCAGTTGGCCTCGGCCGCGATCTTGAGCGGACCGGCGAGATCGGCCGGCGGCGTGATGCGCACCAGCAGCATGGCCTCGTCCTTGAAGCCGTAGTTGGTGATGCCGCCGATATCGAACAGGCTGGGTGTGGGCCAGACGATCGGATCGGCCTTGGCACCCGCCGGCAGGGTCCAGGCGATCTCGGTCGGCAGGCCGGACTCGCCCGGGTTCTTCCAGTAGGTGTGCCACTTGGGCCGTATGGTCTGGCGCAGCCCGACCCAGAACGGCTCGCCGGGTTTCACCGTCGCTGCTTCGGACACGAGTTCGGCCCGCACATTGTCGGTCTGGACCACCGATTGGGCGAAGGCCGGCCCGGTGGCCAGCAGCACGAGGAGAAGGGCGAGGAAACGCTGCATGCGGACCTAGTAAGTGACCTTCGCCCCGCGTACATGCAAGGCAATCCAGATCACTGCGACGTGATCTTTTGCCCCGCCGCCACGCGCGGGCTAAGCTCTTGGCGTCATTGGGGAAATCATGTTGCACGTCGACGATCGGCGCCTCCTGGGCGCCCTGGACGAACTGGCCTCGATCGGTGCCATCGAGGGCGGCGGCTGCGCCCGGCTGGCCCTCACGGACGAAGACAGGCTCGGCCGCGACCTGGTCGTGGGTTGGATGAAGGCCGCGGGCCTGGACGTCCGGATCGACGCCATCGGCAATGTGATCGGGCTCCGCGCCGGCCGTGAGAACCTTCCGCCGGTCATGACCGGCAGCCATATCGACACCGTGCGCACCGGCGGCCGCTACGACGGCAACTACGGCGTCCTGGCCGGGCTCGAGATCGTGCGGGCGCTGAACGAGGCGAAGGTCGTCACGCGCCGGCCGGTCGCCGTCGCCTTCTTCACCAACGAGGAGGGCGCACGCTTCCAGCCCGACATGCTGGGCAGTCTCGTCTATGCGGGCGGGCTCGGGCTCAACGAGGCCTATGCCGCCGCCGACAAGGACGGATGTTCGGTCGGCGACGAGCTGCGCCGCATCGGCTATCTCGGGCCGGCCAGGCCGGGTGCGCTCAAGCCGCACGTGTTCCTCGAGCTGCATATCGAGCAGGGTCCGATTCTCGACGAGGAGAAGGTCCGGATCGGTGTCGTCGAGAGTGTGCAGGGCATCTCGTGGACCGAGTACACGGTGACGGGCGTCTCCAACCATGCCGGCACGACGCCGATGCGGCTGCGTCGCGACGCGGGTTACCTCGCCGCCTCGGTCAACGTCTTCGCGCGCAAACTCGCCTGGGAGACGGGCGGGAATCAGGTCGCCACCGTGGGGGCGCTGTCGCTGCGGCCCAACCTGATCAACGTCGTGCCCAACCGGGCGGTGTTCACCGTCGACTTGCGCAATACCGACGAAGCGAAACTGAAGGACGCCGAGGCCCGCGTCGCGGCCCATATCGCCGAGGTTGCGGCAGCGGAGCGGGTCGAGGTCGAGGCCGATGTTCTCGCCCGCTTCGAGCCGGTGATCTTCGATTCCGGTCTCGTCGATCGAGTGGAACGCCACGCCCGGGCGCTGTCGCTCAGCACGCGCCGCATGCCCTCGGGCGCGGGCCACGATGCGCAGATGATGCAACGGCTGTGCCCCACGGCCATGATCTTCGTGCCGTCGGTCGCGGGCCTCAGCCACAACGTCAAGGAACACACCGAAGCCGCCGACCTCGTGGCCGGCGCCCAGGTGCTGCTCAACCTGGTGCAGGAACTTGCCGAGGAATAGCGAAACCGGAGGGTGCCGACATGGCCGACGCTGACGACAAATCGCGCCGCATCGTTTTCACCGGCGCGGCCGGCGGCATCGGCACCATGATCCGCCCGCTGCTCGGCGCTCTCTATCCCGGTCTCGTGCTGAGCGATCGGGTGAAGCCCAAGGACCTGAAACCCGGCGAGACCTTCGTCGCCGCCGACCTCGCCAGGCCGGAGGAGGTGGCCGCCGCGGTGGAGGGCGCCCACAGCGTGATCCATTTCGGAGGCTTTTCGGTCGAGGGGCCGTGGGAGACGATCCTGCAGGCCAACATCATCGGCTGCTACAATTTGTTCGAGGCGGCGCGACAGGCCGGCGTGAAGCGCGTGATCTTCGCCTCGTCCAACCACGCCGTCGGCTTCTATCCGCGCAGACGCAAGATCCGCACCGACGTCACGGTCAGGCCCGACAGCCGCTACGGTGTCAGCAAGGCCTTCGGCGAGGCACTGGGCGCGCTCTATTCCGACAAGCACGGCATGATCGTAACCTGTCTCAGGATCGGCAACGTCGGCCTGCGTCCGCTCGACGTGCGGCGGCTGTCGATCTGGATTTCGCCGGAAGACATCGTGCAACTGATCCGCATTGGCCTCGAGCATCCGGACATCCGTTTCGACATTCTCTATGGCGCGTCGGACAACGAAGCGAGCTGGTGGGACAATTCGCGCGCGCGTCAGCTTGGCTATCGTCCGACCGGCAAGGCCGAGGACCACCGCGCGCAGGCCCAAGCGGAGCAAGCAAAGAGCGGGCCCGATCCCGTGGGCGATCTCTTCCAGGGCGGCACTTTTTGCTCGGCAGAGTTCACCAATGACGCCAAGCGCGCCGGTCCTTAGTCCTTGGAGTGCCCGCCGTCAGCGGCAATAATCCCCGCAAGAGGTGACAATGACTCGTGTTTTGACGGTGGGCGCGGCGCAGATGGGCCCCATTCAGCGCAGCCACACGCGCCGCGACGTGGTTGAGCGACTGGTCGCGCATCTGCGCGAAGCCCGGCGCATGGGCTGCGACCTGGTGGTGTTCCCCGAGCTTACGCTCACCACGTTCTTTCCGCGCTGGTGGCTGGCCGATCAGGCGGAAGTCGATTCGTTTTTCGAGCGCGAGATGCCGGGCAACGAGACGGCACCGCTGTTCAACGAGGCCAGGCGGCTCGGCCTCGGCTTCTGCCTGGGCTATGCCGAACTCGCCGATGAGGGCGGCAAGGTCCGCCGGTTCAACACCTCGATCCTGGTCGAGCGTGACGGCAGCATCGTCGGCAAGTACCGCAAGATCCACCTGCCGGGTCACGCCGAGCACGAGCCGGAGCGCCCGTTCCAGCATCTGGAGAAGCGCTATTTCGAAGTCGGCAATCTCGGCTTCCCGGTGGTGCGCGCCTTCGGCGGCAACATGGGCATGTGCATCTGCAACGACCGGCGCTGGCCCGAGACCTACCGTGTCATGGGCCTGCAGAACGTCGAGATGGTGCTGCTGGGCTACAACACGCCGATCCACAATGCTCCTGCTCCGGATCACGATGAACACACCTGGTTTCACAACCAGCTCTCGATGCAGGCCGGCGCCTACCAGAACGGCAGCTGGGTGGTGGGCGTCGCCAAGGGTGGAACGGAGGAGGGTGTGCCCTCGCTCGCCGACAGCATGATCGTGGCGCCCTCCGGCAAGGTGGTGGCGCGCGCGGGTAGCGATGGCGACGAGTTGATCGTCCATCGCTGCGATCTCGACGCCGGCCAGAGCTACAAGCGCAGCACGTTCAACTTCGCCGTCCACCGGCAGCCCGACCAGTACCGCATGATCGTCGAACGCAAGGGCGCGGCGGATCCGTCATGAAAGGTGCACCGCGCACCCTTCATATCCGCTGCGGTGACGATATTCGCGACAAACTCGTCGAGGCCGGCATCGAGGGCGACTATCTCTCCTTCGCCGATCCGGCCTGGCTCGGCCCGCCGCCCGCGTCGAACGCCTGGATCGCCGGACGCGCCGCGCTGATCGCCGAACGCACCGGCCAGCCGCGGCAGGAGATCCGCGCCGATCTCGGCGACGCCTACTGGCGGTTGGCCCGCGCGCCGGCCGACTATGCCCGGATCGTCCTGTGGTTCGAGCACGATCTGTACGATCAGGCGGCGCTCGTGCGCGTACTGGCGGGCTTCGCGCTGCGCAAGAATTTGCCCGGGATCGAGCTGATCGCGATCGACAGGTTTCGCGGTATCAAGCGCTTCATCGGTCTCGGCCAGCTTTCGGCGGCCCAACTCGCCTCGCTCTGGCCCCGGCGCAAGCGCATCGGCCGCGGCCAGCTCACACTCGGCGCCAAGGCGTGGGCCGCCCTGCGCGCGCCGGCACCCGAGCCGCTCGAGGCACTGTGCAAGAGCGATCTCCGCGCGCTTCCGTTCCTGAAGATCGCCCTGCAGCGCCAGTTGCAGGAGCTGCCGTGGACGAACGACGGCCTCTCGCTGACGGAGCGCAATGCGCTCGTGGCCCTCGCCAAAGGGTCGCGGTCCGCGGCGGAGGTCTATGCCGACGCCCAGATGAAGCGCGATCCGCAGCCCTTCATGGGCGATCTCTTCTTCTGGTCGGTGCTGCGCGATCTGATCGATGCCCCGCGGCCGCCGATCGCGGTCAGCGCCGGCACGCGCCGTGCCGCCTGGCCGCGCCGCCTCCTGCGATTGACCTCCACCGGCAAGGCGCTGCTTGCCGGCAAGCTCGATTGGCAAAGGACCGGCCCGCTCGAGCGCTGGGTCGGGGGCATCGCGGTCGCGCCGGACATGCCGGCATGGCGATGGAACCCGCGAGCGGGCCGGGTCGCCTAGCCGAACTTGCCGAAGCTGCGTTCCGGGGTGCCGCGGAACAGCGACATGTGAGTGTGGGTCGCCACGAACGGATCGCCCACCGCCTTGCGACCGAGAACGACCGTGGTTCGGCCCGGGCGGTCGAAACGGTCACCGTTGGGGTGGAAGCCATCCGATTGCCAGACCGCCATGCCGACTGCCGTGAGCCGGTCGGCCGAGACGATGGCTTCGATCTTGTCGAGGTCGTAGCGGAAGTTTCGGATGGTGCCCCAGACATTGCGCCACTGCTTCTGCTCGGCGAGGTCGCGGCCGATCATGAAGTCGGTGAAGGTGCCGAAGGCGATCATGTCATCGGCAAAGATCGGTCGCGCGGCCTCGTAGTCGACCGCTCGGCAGTGCCTGGACAGCGCGTCGAACCAGGCGCGGACGGCGGCGAGGTCATCGGGGCGCACGGGGGCACGCAGGTTCATCGCGAAGCTCCTTAGAGGCCGAAGCGCTGCCAGAGCAGGCGCTCTTCGAGGGCGGCGAGGGCCGTCGGTCCGATTGCGTCCAGCCCCACGGAAAGGCCCAGGCGGGACAGCAGGCGGCGGCGCGGCCCGATCAACGGCAGATGCACCTTGGCGCCGTAGCGCGCCTGCAGGGTGGTGCGCAGTTCGCCGAGACCGTCGACCAGGCCGAGAGCGACCCCTCGCTTGCCGGTCCAGAACTCGCCGTTGAACAGCGTTGCCTCGTCGGCCTTGAGGCGCGAGGCCCGGCGCTGGCGCACCCAGTCCTTGAAGCCGTCGTGGATCTCGACCTGCAGGTGCTTCAGGCGCTCGACATCCTCGGGATTCTCGGACCGAAACGGATCAAGCATGGCCTTGCGTTCGCCCGAGGTGTGTACGCGGCGCTCGATGCCGTAACGCGCGATCAGGTCCTGGAAGCCGAATCCCGCGCTGATGACGCCGATCGAGCCCACGATCGAACTGGGGTCGACAATGATCTCGTCGGCCGCGCAGGCGAGCCAGTATCCGCCCGAGGCCGCCACGTCCTCGACGAAGGCGATCACCGGCAGGCTCTTTTCCGCGGCATGCAGGCGGATGCGCTGGGCGATCAATGCCGACTGCACCGGCGAGCCGCCCGGCGAGTTGATCGCCAAGGCCACCGCCTTGGCGCCGCGTATGTCGAAGGCGCGTTTGAGCAGCGGTGCCACCGAGTCGATCGACAGGCTGCGGCCCGCAAGCAACCCTCCCGAGGCGATGATGCCCGACAGCCGGACGACCGGGACGACGGGACGGCGGCGAAAGAGGTCTATGATCCAATCGAACATGGCCGGCACTGTCGCGGCGCGCCTCGCGGAAGGCAAGGGGCAGCCGGCCTAGAAGAAAAGAGGCTGGGCGTGGCGCAGGATCGCCTCGGCTTCTTCGGTGTAGCCGCCTTCCGGTCGGTGCAGGACGAGCGGCGGCGATGTGCGTCGCGCTGGCACGCCGGTCCGTCGGGCACGAATTAGAACACGCGCGGCCGGCGGCAGATGTTTCACCGTAACATCGTCCCAGCCCAGTCGCACGAGGTGGCCCACGATCTCCTCCAGGCGGTCGCTGCGATGAATGATGGTCAACGTGCCCGTCGGTTTCAGGGCGCTCGCCGCCACCATGAGCCAGCACGCGAGGTCGGCGCTCGATTCGACCGTGGCCAATGCCTTGCTTGGATCGGGCGACGGATCGGCGACCGCGGCCGCCAGATAGGGCGGGTTGGTGGCGACATGATCGAAGGCTGCGAGGTCGGGCGACAAGGGCTGGGCGAGATCGTGAACGACCGTTCGTATCCGGCCCTCGGCACTGTTGAGGGCGGCATTGCGGATGGCGAGGGCCGCCAGTCGGGGTTGCAGCTCGATGCCCACGATGGTGCACCCCGCCACGCGCGCGGCAAGACAGAGGCCCACCGCGCCGACACCGGCGCCGAGGTCGAGCACGCGCTCGCCGGAGGCTGCCTCGATGGCAGCGGCCAGCAGCACCGCGTCCACGGCGACGCGATAACCTCGCGAAGGCTGCAACAATCGGACGCGACCGCCCAGCAAGGTATTTTCGGTCGGCGCCATTTCCATGCTAGGGATCATCCCACGACATCGTGTCGCAACAACCAGGCTTCATCGGGTAACCATCCTCCCATCATGGCAACGGTCGTCTCCCTCGAAGGAAAGCGCAAGGCTCCCAGCTTGGAGCCTCTGTTGTCGCTCTGCGCCGACGACATGGCGCGGATCGATCGCGAGATTCTGGCACGAATGCGCTCGCCGGTTGCCCTTATTCCCGAACTCGCCAATCACCTGGTCGGCGCGGGCGGCAAGCGGATGCGGCCCCTGCTCACGGTCGCGTCGGCCAGGCTTTGCGGCCACGAGAGCGACGACGACCGGCACATCAAGCTCGCGACCTGTGTCGAGTTCATCCATTCGGCAACCCTCCTGCATGACGACGTGGTCGACGTCAGCGCGCTCCGGCGCGGCAAGCCATCGGCCAATTCCCTATGGGGCGACAAGGCCTCGGTCCTGGTGGGCGACTTCCTGTTCACGCGCTCCTTCGAGCTGATGGTCGATGTCGGCTCGCTCGACATCCTGGGGGTGCTGTCGCGGGCCTCCTCCACGATCGCCGAAGGCGAAGTGCTGCAGCTCGTCAGCCAGCGCGACATCAGCACGCCGGAAGCGACCTATCTCGAAGTGATCAAGGCCAAGACCGCCAAGCTGTTCGCGGCGGCAGCAGAAGTCGGCGCCATGATCGCCGGCCGCAACGGGCCGGAGCGCGTGGCGCTGGAAAGCTTCGGCATGAATCTCGGCATCGCCTTCCAGCTTGTTGACGATGCACTGGACTACGTCGGTCGTCAGGCCGACCTGGGCAAGACCGTGGGCGACGATTTCCGTGAGGGCAAGATCACGCTCCCGGTCATCCTGGCCTTCCTGCGCGGCGGTGCGGTCGACCGCGAGTTCTGGAAGCGGACCATCGAGAAGCTCGACCAGCGCGACAGCGACCTCGAGCACGCCCAGGCGCTCATGGAGCGTCATCATTCCGTGGCCGACACGCTGGAGCGCGCCCGCCACTACGGCGCCATGGCGCGCGACGCACTCGGCCTGTTCCCCGACGTGCCGCTCAAGGCTGCCCTGCTTGAGGCGGTCGACTTCGCCATCGACCGGGCCCACTGACTCTTTCGCACGCGATGGCCGGCAAGCACGTTCTCGCCATCGACCAGGGCACCACCAGCACCCGTGCCATCGTCTTCGATGCGGCGGGGCGGCCGGTCGCGTCGGCGCAGCGGGAACTGCCGCAAATCTTTCCCAAGCCCGGCTGGGTCGAGCACGATCCGGAGGAAATCTGGTCGGCGACGGTGGAAGTCTGCCGTGGCGCGCTCGCCCGGGCGAAACTCCAGCCCGCCGATCTCGCCGGCATCGGCATCACCAACCAGCGCGAGACGACCGTCGTGTGGGATCGCGCCACCGGCAAGCCGATCCACAATGCCATCGTCTGGCAGGACCGCCGGACCGCCGAGCGTTGTGCCGAACTGAAGAAGGCGGGTCACGAGAAGACGGTCACGGACAGGACCGGGCTGCTGCTCGACCCTTATTTTTCGGGCACCAAGATCGAGTGGATACTGAAGCATGTCTCCGGCGCCCGTGCCGCGGCCGAGAAGGGTGCGCTCGCCGCCGGCACCATCGAATGCTTCCTGCTGTGGCGCCTTACCGGCGGCAAGGTGCACGCGAGCGACGCCACCAACGCCAGCCGCACGCTGCTGCTCGATATCCGCACAGGCGCCTGGGATTCCGACCTGATGAAGTTGCTGGGCGTTCCGGCATCGCTGCTGCCACAGGTCGTCGATTGTTCGGGCGAACTCGGCGTGACGACGGCCGATTTCCTCGGCGCGCCGGTTCCGGTGCTCGGCATGGCCGGCGACCAGCAGGCGGCGACCGTCGGCCAGGCCTGCACCAAGCCCGGCATGATCAAGGCGACCTACGGCACCGGCTGCTTTGCCCTGCTCAATACCGGCAGCATCGCCCTGCAATCGCGTCACCGGCTGCTCACCACCGTCGCCTATCAGCTCGACGGCCGGCGCACCTATGCGCTGGAGGGCAGCATCTTCATCGCAGGCGCTGCCGTGCAATGGCTGCGCGACGGCCTCGGCCTGATCGAGAAGTCGGGCGAGATCGAGGCACTGGCGGCCCGGGCCCGCGAAGGCCATGGCGTCTATCTGGTGCCGGCCTTCGTCGGACTGGGGGCACCGCATTGGGACCCCGATGCCCGCGGCGCGCTCCTGGGCCTCACACGCGATTCCGGTCCTGCCGAGATTGCCGCCGCCACGCTCGATTCGGTCTGCTATCAGACCCGCGACCTCGTCGAGGCGATGCGCGGCGATGGCGCCCAGATCGACGAACTGCGGGTCGATGGCGGCATGGTGGTGAACGACCTCCTGATGCAGCGACTGGCCGACACCGTCGGCACGCCCGTCGAACGTCCCCGGGTGACCGAAACCACGGCCCTGGGGGCTGCGTTCCTGGCCGGCCTGCACGCCGGGATCTGGCCGTCGCTGGAGGCGCTGTCCGCGACCTGGGCGCTCGACCGGGCCTTTAGGCCGGCTGAGGGCGCCGTCTCGCGCGACCGGCGCTATGCCGGCTGGCAGGACGCGGTCCGCCGGGTGCGCAGTTCCTGATTGCTGCCAACAGGTGCGGCCTTTAGGTTGCGCCCGCCATGCGAACCCGTTCGAACCCCGTCTATTGCGGCATCGACACCATCGATCTCGCCCAGGCCACCAGGCTCATCCAGAGCATTGCCGGGGGGCCGAAACCCGCCGTCGGCGGCATCAAGCTCGGGCTGGAATTCTTCCTGGCGCACGGCGCGCCGGGCGTGCGTTACGCCTTCCCGACGCCGGTCCGCGCCACCGGCGTGGGCTTCTTCCTCGACCTCAAGCTGCACGATATTCCCAATACCGTGGCCGGCGGCATCCGCGCCGTGGTCGAACTCGCGCCCACCTTCATCACGATCCATGCGAGCGGCGGCCGCGAGATGATGAAGGCGGCGGTCGAGGAGGCCGGCGCCCAGGCCGCCAGGTTCAACGTGCCGCGGCCGAAGCTGCTGGGCGTCACGGTCCTCACCTCGCTCGACCGGTCGGACCTCGAGGCGACGGGCGTCAATGCCGATCCGTCGGACCAGGTCTTGCGACTGGCGGCCCTCGCGCATGAGAGCGGGCTCGATGGCGTCATTTGCTCGCCTCTCGAGATTGCCGCGTTGCGCAAGCAGTGCGGTCCGGATTTCGTCCTGATGGTGCCGGGCATCCGGCCCGTCGGCAGCGCCGCCAACGACCAGAAGCGGGCCATGACGCCGCGCCAGGCGGTCGATCTCGGCGCCACCAACCTCGTCGTCGGCCGGCCGATCTACCAGGCGGCTGACCCGCGCGCGGCGGCCGAAGCCATTGCGCGCGAGGCCGGCGTCAACGACCTATGACCGTCGAGGCCAAAATCTGCGGACTCTCGACGGCGGAGACCGTCGATGCGGCAGTCCAGGGCGGCGCCCGCTGGGTGGGCTTCGTCACCTATCCGCGCTCGCCGCGCCACATTTCGACCGACCTGCTGCGCACGCTCGGTGCTCGGGTCCCCAAAAGCGTCGGGCGGGTCGGGTTGTTCGTCGACCCCGACGACGCGCTGCTCGACGAGCGGCTGGCGACCGGCACGATCGACATGCTGCAGCTTCACGGGTCGGAGACGCCGGAGCGCGTGGCCGAGCTGAAGGCGCGCACCGGCAAGCCGGTGATGAAGGTGATCAAGGTCGCCAGGGCGGAAGATGTCGAGGAGGGTATCGTCACCTTTGCCGGCGTCGCCGACCGGCTGATGTTCGAATCCGCCGATGGCACCCTGCCCGGCGGCAACGCCAAGGCCTTCGACTGGACGATCCTGTCGGGGCGCAAACTTCTGGTGCCGTGGATGCTGGCCGGCGGGCTCACGCCCGGCAACGTCGGCGAAGCAGTGCGCGTCACCGGCGCACCTGCGGTCGATGTTTCCTCTGGTGTCGAATCCAGCCGGGGTGTGAAATCGATCGAACTGATTCGCGCCTTCCTCGACCGGGTGAAGGCGCTCTGAGGGGGACAGCATGAAGGTCGAGAAGCGATTGAAGGAGCTCGGCATCGAGCTTGCCAAGCCCACGACGCCGATGGGCAGCTACGTGAACGCCGTGCGCACCGGCAACCTGCTCTACCTCGCAGGCAAGGGCCCCGGCGCGCCGGGCAAGCCGCTGCCGGTCGGCAAGGTCGGCCGCGACATGACCATCGAGCAGGCCTACGGCCACGCACGCGAGACCGGCCTCAGCCTGCTCGCGGCCATGAAGGCCGAGCTCGGCGACCTCGACCGGGTGACGCGCATCGTCAAGGTGCTGGGAATGGTCAACGCCACGCCGGAATTCGGACACCAGCCGGAGGTGATCAACGGCTGCTCCGACCTCTTCGTGGAAGTGTTCGGCGAGCGTGGCCGCCATGCGCGTTCGGCCGTGGGCATGGGCTCGCTGCCGCGCGGCATTCCGGTCGAGATCGAGGTGATCGTCGAGGTCGGGGATGTGCCGGTCCGGCGCGCCGCAGCCGCCAAGCCCGTTGCCAAGCGGAAGGCGGCACCCCAACCCAAGAAGGTGGCCAAGAAGAAGTCGGCCGGGAAAAAGAAACGCTAGGGCTTTTGACCGACCCCTGCCGGGACTGCTAAGTCCGCCCGTCCCGACAGGAACCGCGATGGCCATTTCACCCAACAGTTACCGTACCGGCCCCGACGAGCGCGGGCATTTCGGCATTTTCGGCGGTCGCTACGTCGCCGAAACGCTGATGCCGCTGATCCTCGAGCTGGAAAGGGCCTACAACACCGCCAAGGCAGATCCTGCGTTCCAGAGCGAGCTCGACTATCTGCTGGAGCATTATGCCGGCCGGCCCAGCCCGCTTTATTATGCGGAACGGCTCACCAGGAAGCTCGGCGGCGCCAAGGTCTACCTGAAGCGCGACGAACTGAACCATACCGGCAGCCACAAGATCAACAACGTGCTGGGCCAGGTTCTGATGGCCAAGCGCATGGGCAAGACGCGCGTCATCGCCGAAACCGGCGCCGGCCAGCATGGCGTGGCGACCGCGACGGCCTGCGCGCTGTTCGACATTCCCTGCGTCGTCTTCATGGGCTCGGTCGACGTCGAGCGCCAGTCGCCCAACGTCTTTCGCATGAAGATGCTGGGCGCCGAGGTGCGGCCGGTGACGGCGGGTTCGTCGACCCTGAAGGACGCCATGAACGAGGCGCTGCGCGACTGGGTCGCGACTTGCGAGACGACCTTCTATTGCATCGGCACGGTCGCGGGTCCGCATCCCTATCCGGCGATGGTGCGCGACTTCCAGTGCGTCATCGGCAACGAGGTGCGCCAGCAGATGATGAAGGCCGAAGGCCGGCTCCCCGACACGCTGGTCGCCTGCATCGGCGGCGGCTCGAATGCCATGGGCCTGTTCCATCCTTTCCTCGACGACAAGGGTATCCGCATCATCGGCGTCGAGGCGGCTGGTCATGGCATCGAGACGGGCCAGCATGCCGCATCGTTGACCGGCGGCCGGCCCGGCGTGCTGCACGGCAACCGCACCTATCTGCTGCAGGACAAGGAAGGCCAGATCACCGAGGCGCATTCGATCTCGGCCGGCCTCGACTATCCCGGCATCGGCCCCGAGCATTCGTGGTTGAAGGAAAACGGCCGCGTCGAGTATGTGTCGGCGACCGACAACGAGGCGCTCGAGGCATTCCAGCTTCTGTGCAAGCTGGAGGGAATCATTCCGGCGCTTGAGTCGTCGCATGCGCTGGCCCATGTGATGCAGCTCGCGCCGACGCTGCCCAAGGACAATCTGCTGGTGATGAATCTCTCCGGCCGCGGCGACAAGGACGTGCCGCAAGTGGCTGCACGCATGGGAATGAAGATCGAATCATGAGCCGAATCGCCAAGCGCTTCGAGCAACTCAAGGCCGACAAGCGCGCCGCGCTCGTGACCTACGTCACCGCCGGCGACCCCGACACCACGATCAGCTACCAGATCCTGAAGGGGTTGCCGGCCGCCGGCGCCGATCTCATCGAACTGGGCATGCCCTTCACCGACCCGATGGCCGACGGCCCGTCGATCCAGCTCGCCGGCCAGCGCGCGCTCAAGGCCGGCATTACGGTCGATGCCACCTTCGACATGGTGCGGCGCTTCCGCAAGGAGACCGGCGACAACGACACCCCGATCCTGCTGATGGGCTACTACAATCTCGTCTACCAGCGCGGCCCCGAGCGCTTCTGCAAGGAAGCCGCCGCGGCCGGCGTCGACGGCTTCATCCTGGTCGACCTGCCGCCGGAAGAAGCCGATGAACTCAAGCCCTACGCCGCGGCGGCCGGCATCGACACCGTGCTGCTGACGGCGCCCACCACCGACGACAAGCGCCTGCCGGCGGTGCTGAAGTACTCCTCGGGCTTCGTCTATTTTGTCTCGGTGCTGGGCATCACCGGCACGAGTTCCGCCACCGAAGAGGCGGTGCGCACCCATGTCGAGCGCATCAAGCGTCACACCAGGCTGCCGGTCGGCGTGGGCTTCGGCATCCGCACGCCCGACCAGGCCGCCGCCGTGGCCCGCCATGCCGATGCCGCCGTCGTCGGCAGCGCCATCGTCGAGCGCGTGAAGGCGGGGCTCGACGACAATGGCAAGGCCAAGCCGGACCTCGTGCCCGGGGTTTTCGCCTACATCCGGGCGCTGGCCGACGGCGTCCGTGGGGTGCGCAAGGCCTAAACCTTGACCTCTTCCTCGTCGTCGTCGAACAGAAGGTCGGCGACGAAGGAGTTGGTCTTGCGCTCCCAGCCGAAGGTCGAGGTCTGGCCGTGGCCGGGCACGAAGGTGATGTCATCGCCCAGCGGCCACAGCTTCTTGCGGATCGAGTTCAGGAGCTGTTCGTGATTGCCGCGCGGAAAGTCGGTGCGGCCGATCGAGCCGCGGAACAGCACGTCGCCCACGAAGGCGACCTTCGCCGGGCGGTTCACGAAAACCACATGGCCCGGCGTATGACCGGGACAATGCACGACGTCGAGCGTGAGGTTGCCCAGCTTCACCTGCTCGCCGTCATGCAGCCAGCGGTCGGGCACGAAGGGCTTGTAGACGGGGAAATTGTATTTGCGGCCCGATTCGGCCAAGCCTTCGATCAGGAACAGGTCGTCCTCGTGCGGCCCTTCGATCTTGACGCCGTAGTGCTCGGCCATGGTGCCGGCGGCCGAGGCGTGATCGACGTGGCCGTGGGTCAACAAAACCTTGGTGATCTTGATGCCCTGGTCGGCGATCGCCTGCTTCAGCATGTCGAAATCGCCGCCGGGATCGACGGCGGCGCCCTCCATGGTGTCGGAGCACCAGACGAGGGAGCAGTTCTGCTGGAACGGCGTGACGGGGGCGAGCATGACCTTGAGCATGTTCCCGATCTAATGCCTCCCGCGCGTCAACGGAAGGGCGTATGCTGAAAGCCTCTCATGTGTCGACAGCGATGAATCTGCGTCTTCTGTTCTGCGTCCTGGGCTTTCTCGGCCTTTGGGTGGCCTCGGCGCGGGCCCAGATCGCTCCGGTGGCGTCTCCTTCCGGCCCGGTTCCGGCGGGTCCCTACGTGGTGGTCGACGCCGCCACCGGCGAGACCCTGCTCGAGCGCAATGCGGGCGCCTACTGGTACCCGGCCTCGCTCACCAAGATGATGACGATCTACATCGTCTTCGAGGAACTGAAAGCCGGCCGCCTGACACTGGCCTCGCCGGTGCCCTTTTCGCAGACCGCCAATGCCAAGCCGCCGTCGAAGCTCGGCGTCGCGCCCGGCGGCTCGATCACGGTGGAGCAGGGCCTGCAGGCCCTGGTGGCGCGTTCGGCGAACGACGTCGCGACGGCATTCGGCGAGCGGATCTCGGGGACAGAGGCCGCGTTCGCCCACCGCATGACCGATACGGCCGCTCGGCTCGGCATGAGCGCCACCCAGTTCCGCAATGCCAACGGATTGCCCGATCCCGGCCAGGTCACGACGGCACGCGATCTCGCCCTGCTCGGCGTCGCTCTGGTGAAGGAGTTCCCGCAATACTATGGCTATTTCCGCACCCAGGATTTCATGTTCGGCAAACAGAAGATCGGGCCGGGCATCAAGTTCCTCGATCTCTATGCGCCCTATGCCGACGGGCTGAAGACGGGGTTCATCTGCGCCTCGGGCTTCAACATCGTGGGCAGCGCGGTGCGCGACGGGCGGCGGCTGGTCGCCGTGGCGCTCGGCTTCAAGCGCGCCGATCTGCGCGACGAATTCATCGTCCGCCTGCTCGACGAGGCTTTCCTGCTCAAGACCGCCGGCAGCCGGCCGAAGATCTGGCAGCTTCACAACGGCGGTGGCGGCCCGGCGACGGTGCTGCCCTACGGCGAGTGCGGCACGATCCGCTACGACATGCCCGGCGACGCGGCGTGGCTCGGCACCTACGGCGACTGGCGCACGGCGCGCACGGCCTTCGACAAGGGCCAGGCCCAGCTCGCGACACTCGGCTTCTCGCGGCTCGGCAAGGAGTGGATTCTGCCCGTGACGTCGAACAAGGCGACCAGGCAGGCCGCCATCATCGCCGACCTCGAGCCCGCGGCAGCGGAGAAGCTCTGTGCCGATTATCAGGCGCGGAAATTGTTCTGCCAGGTGAAGAAACCCGAGGACTTCGTGGCGCCCTTCGGCGGCTTCTGGCGTTGATCCCGGCCTCCTGATCTTGGCCAGGCGGGCCATTCGTGCGATACCGCGGCCATGAACTGGCTGACCAATTTCGTCCGGCCCAAGCTGCGTGCGCTGGTCGCCCGCAAGGAAGCGCCCGAGAACCTCTGGCTGAAATGCCCGAAGTGCGAACAGATGCTGTTCATGCGCGACTGGGAGGCCAACCAGGAGGTCTGCAGCCACTGCGGCCACCATATGCGCCAGAGGCCGCTGAAGCGCCTGCCGCATCTTTTCGACGAGGGCCGGTACGAGCTGCATCCCCTGCCGCGCGTCACCGCCGATCCGCTGAAGTTTCGCGACACCAAGCGCTATGACGCCCGCCTGAAGGAAGCCCAATCCAAGGCCCAGGGCACGACCGATGCGCTGGTGGTGTCGAGCGGCCCGATGGGCGGTCGCATCGCCATCGTGGCGCTGCTCGATTTCGGCTTCATGGGCGGTTCGATGGGGACCGCGGTGGGCGAGGGGCTGGTGATGGCGGCCGACCTCGCGGTCGCCCGCAAAGCGCCGCTGATCGTCTTCTCGGCCTCGGGGGGCGCCCGCATGCAGGAGGGCATCCTGTCGCTGATGCAGCTTACCCGTACCACCATTGCCGTGCGCAAGGTGAAGGAAGCGGGCCTGCCCTACATCGTCGTGCTGACCGATCCGACGACTGGTGGCGTGTCCGCGTCCTTCGCGATGCTGGGCGACGTCCATATCGCCGAGCCCGATGCCATCATCGGCTTTGCCGGGCCGCGCGTGATCCAGGATACCATCCGCCAGGAGCTGCCGGCCGGCTTCCAGCGCTCCGAATACCTGCTCGAACACGGCATGGTCGACGCCGTCGTGCATCGCCACAAGCTGCGCGAGACGTTGATCCGCCTCACTTCCCTGTTCATGGATCCCGTCGTCTCGGAAGATCGCGGCCTCGCCGTCGCGGTCCGCTAGGTCTCGATTCGCCGAGCCCGCCATGACCGAACCGATCCTGGAGCGCCTGACGCGGCTCTATCCGCGCGCCATCGACCTGGGGTTGGAGCGGATCGAGCGGCTGCTGGCGGAGATCGGTTCTCCCCACAAGAAGTTGCCGCCGGTCGTCCACGTCGCGGGCACCAACGGCAAGGGTTCGCTGGTCGCCTATCTGCGGGCCATGTCGGAAGCGGCGGGCTATCGCGTGCATGTCTACACGTCGCCGCATCTCGTGCGCTTCAATGAGCGCATCCGGGTCGCCGGCCGATTGATCGAGGACGATGAACTCGACGCCATCCTGACGGAATGCGAGGAAGTCAACGCCGGCAAGCCGATCACCTTTTTCGAGATCACTACGGTGGCGGCATTTGTGGCATTTGCCCGCTTCCCAGCCGATCTTGCCATCCTCGAGGTGGGAATGGGTGGTCGGCGGGACACCACCAACGTCGTCGATCCCACGCTCTCCGCCATCACCCCGATCGGCTATGACCATACGGGCTTCCTGGGCGACAGGCTGGAAAGCATCACTGCCGAAAAAGCCGGCATCCTGAAGCACGCCGTGCCGGCGGTGATCGGGCGTCAGCGCGAGGTGAGTGCAGAGGTCATTGCCGCCGAGGCCGCCAAGCTCGCGGTGCCGCTCTTCCGCATGGACCGCGAATGGCGGATGACGCCGTCGACAGGCGGCTTTCGCTACGACAGCGACCTGCTCAGCCTCGACCTCCCGGCGCCGGCGCTGGCGGGCGCCCACCAGCTCGACAATGCCGCGACGGCGGTGGCCTGCATCGAGCGCCTGCGCGCGGCCAGGTTCGCCATCGACGAAAAGGCGATCCGCGCCGGACTCAAGTCGGTCGAATGGCCGGCGCGGTTGCAGCGGCTCACCAAGGGACCGCTGGTCGAAGCGCTGCCGCCGGGCTGCGAGCTGTGGCTCGACGGTGGCCACAATGAGGATTGTGGTATCGCGCTCGGTCGCATGGCTAGCGACTGGGCCAAGGAGCCGGCGCCGCTGCCGCTCTACCTGGTGTTTGCGATGCAGACAACCAAGGATGCATCGGGCTTCCTGCGGCCGCTGGCGCGTCATGCCGTTGCAGCGCGCGCCGTACCTTTCCCGGAAGGCCACAGCGCCTACAGTCCGGCAGAGGCCTGCCTCAAGGCGGCCGAGGTCGGGCTCGACTGCGTCGCTGCAAACGACATCGGCGCGGCGCTGGAAGACCTGTTGGTCACCCAGCCCGCGCCGATGCGCATTCTCATCTGTGGCTCACTCTATCTCGCGGGCGCCGTCCTGGCCCGCAACGGCTGAATCTCAGGCGATCGCCGTATTGATCCAGCTCACCAGCTTCTGCTTGGGCTCGGCGCCGATCTTGGTGGCGGCGACCTGGCCGTTCTTGAACAGCAGCAGCGTGGGGATCGAACGCACGCCGTAGCGCGTCGGCACCATCGGGTTCTCGTCGATGTTGACCTTCACGACCTTGAGCTTGCCGTCCATGTCCTTGGCGATGTCCTCGAGCGACGGTCCGATCATGCGGCACGGGCCGCACCACTCGGCCCAGAAGTCGACGAGTACGGGCGTGTCCGATTTCAGGACTTCCTGCTCGAAGGAGGCATCGGTTGCTTTGACGGTCATGGTGGGTTCTCCCAAAAACAATACAGGCCGGTCGATGGACCGGCGCCGCCCTTGATTCGAAGCTAGGAACCGGAGCCCCGCAAGTCAAGGTGTGGCAGCATAAGGCATTGATCTATCTAGCATTTTCCCGTCGATCTCCATCAGCCTGGGGGCTGCTGTCCACAGCAGGAAGGCCCTGACCGTGCGCCCGGGATAGATCGCCTGGAGAAGGCTGCGGTAGAGCGCGAGCTGCCGGCGATAGCTGAGCGCCACCCCGTCGGCCGAGTCCGGCGGCGGCCGGTTGGTCTTGTAGTCGACGATCAGTACTTCGTTGCCGGAGACGGCCAGTCGGTCGACCTGGCCGCTGACGGTGAAGGTGCCGCGCGGCGTCTGCACGGTGCCGATCAGCGGCACCTCTGCGCGAGATCCCTCGGCGAACAGCGCGGCATGGGCGGGGGCATCGGTGACGGCAAGCGCTTCTTGGGCCCAGTGCTCGGCCTCGTCGGCCGTCAAACCATGCGCCGGCTGGGCGAGGAACCGCTGCGCCGCTGCGGGACGCTCGGCGGGGGCAACGGCAGGCAAATGGCGCAGCAATTCGTGCAGCAACAGGCCGCGCTGCCAGCGCTTGGCATCGTCAACCGCGAGCGGACTGTAGGCGCGCGGTTCAGCCGCCGCCTCGTCGGGCAGCGGTTGCGAGGGGGCGAGCGGCGTCGGCGGATCAGGCTCGCCGGGCGCGGGCTTGTCCCGCCACGGGGGCAGCTTGGTTTCCGTAGGCATTTCCAGTTCCGTCTGCCGGGGCAGGGCGATTTCTCCCGGGCCGACCAGTTCGAAACCGGGGCCCGACCAGCCGTCGCGGACCAGCTCCTTCGTGAAGTCGAAGTCACGCCCAACGGCGCGCAGCCGCTGCGGGCCGTAGGCCGGCAATGCGGTGTCGACGCTCGACCTCAGGCCGGCTTCGATGCGCTCGTACCAGCAGCCCGCATCCTGCTTCTTCGCGCCGGTCCATCCGCCGACATAGAGGCGATCCTCGGCGCGCGTCATTGCGACGTAGAGCAGGCGGTTCTGCTCCTCGAGTGCCCGGCCTTTGGCACGATCGCGCCAGGCGCGGGCCCGCTCGTTGGCATCGCCGGCGCGCGGCAGCCAGAGTCGCGCCTCGCCGTCGTCGGCGACCAGCAGGCGTTCGTGGACGGCCGGCACGCGTGTCGTATCCGGCATATAGACGACCGGAGCCTGCAAGCCCTTGGCAGCATGCACCGTCAGGATGCGTACCTCCCGTCGCCGGTTCTGGTCGAGGTCGCGCTTGATCTCGGCACCGCCTGCCTCGAACCAGCGCAGGAAGCCCTGCAGCGAGCCCGGCTCCGTCTGCTGGTACTGCAGCGCGCGCGACAGCAACTCGTCGATGGGATCGCCAGCTTCGCGACCCAGCCGCTCCAGCAGGCGCATGCGGCCGCCCTCCGGTCCCAGGGCCTCGGCGAAGAAGTCGAAGGGCGTGGTGAAGTCGGCGCGGGCAAGCCAGGTCGAGAGACGGGCGTGCGCAAAGCCGAAGCGCGGATCGTCCGAACGGGAACGCAAGGCCCGCCATAGATGGCCCTTGCGATCGTAAGCCAGGGCGAACAGCGCTTCCTCGTCGAGGCCGACCAGCGGCGACTTGAGCAGGCAGGCGAGATTCAGATCGTCTTGCGGCAGCAGTACGAAGCGCGCCAGCGCCAGCAGATCCTGGATCGCAAGCTCGCTTCCGAGATCGAGGCGATCGACGCCGGCGACATCGATGCCTTCGCGCTTCAATTCGCGCACCAGCGCCGTCACCAAGGCATTGCGGCGACGCACCAGCACCATGAAGTGCCCGGCATTCAGCAATTCGCCGGTGTTGGCACGGCGTTCCGCGCCGATCAGGCTGTGCATGTGCGTGGCAATGAGACGGGCAAGCCGCTCGTGCGGCGCGCGGAGCGTGTCGGGTTTCGCTTGCAGATCGGTCGTGTCGGTTCCGCTCGCCTCGGCGGCCACGATCGGCCACAGCTCGACCCGGCCGGGCTGACCGACGCGACTCGGGCGATGCCAGACCTCCTGCTCGGGGCCGGCGAGGCCCTTGGCGGCAGCCTCGGTGGCGAACACCCAGTCCACGGCGTCGAGGACCGCCGCGGTCGAACGGAAGGAGACGTTGAGATCGACGCGCTTCAGGCGCTTGGCGCTGTTGTCGCGGTGCTTCTCGCGGCTGCGGCCGGCGAACCAATCGTGCATCTCCGCGAGCTTGCGCGGATCGGCGCGCTGGAAGCTGAAGATCGATTGCTTGGTGTCACCGACGGCGAAGATCGTGCGGTTGCGCTCGTCGCCGCTGCCGGTGACGAAGAATTCCTCGGTGAGGCGGCGGATCACTTCCCACTGGTCCGGGTTGGTGTCCTGCGCCTCGTCGACCAGCACGTGGTCGAGGCCGCCGTCCAGCTTGTAGAGCACCCAGGCGGCACTGCCTGCGCTTTCGAGCAGGCGGCGGGTCGCCACGATCAGGTCGTCGTAGTCGAGCGCGCCGCGTCGGCGCTTGGCGCGGCCATAGCGCTCGACGATGTCGAGGCCGAGCCGCAACAGCGCCATCGTGCGCTCGACCAGCGCGGCTCCGTTGGCCCGGTCGAGGGTGGCGCGGATACGTTCAGCCTCGCCACGCAGCACGTCCGCCACATCCGGCATTTTCTTCTGCGCGGCCTTGGTGGCGAGGCGCGCCAGGATTTGGCCTTCCTTGGTGAAGAACGCCTTGCAGTAGTCGTCGAAGCGCCCATGCCGTGCCTCGGCGTCGTCCAACCACTCGAGGATGATGGCGCTGCGCGTGGCGTCGGTTGGACTGCCGTGCGACAGGGCAGTTGCGGCCTCACGGACCAGGCGGACATCGAAAGCGGTGTCGAGGCAGGCGCTGGAAAGAATCGCACCGGCGCTGTCCTCAGGGTCGCACCCGAGTTCCCCGGCGAGCCGCGCGCGTTCGCGGGCAAGTCCCGCCTCGTCGGCAATGCGGGTCAGTAGCCAGGCGCGCTCGCCCAGCAGCCTTTCCATCAGATCGGTATATTCGGTGATGGAGACCTTGTTCGCCACGGCCGCCAGCGCATCGCGCAGGGCGAGTGGCGCATCGCGGCGCGCCAGGGCCTCCATCTGGTCGTTCTCGGCTTGCTTCAACAGCGTCGCCGCCTCGCCGTCGTCGAGGACGTCGAAGCCCGGCGCCACGCCAGCCTCGAGCGGGAAGCGCTTGAGCAGGGCCTGGCAGAAGGCATGGATCGTCAGGATGTTGATGCCGCCCGGCGCATCGAGCACGCGAGCGAACAGCCGGTGCGCGATCAGCCGCTCGCCTTCTTCCGGCGGGCGGTCGATCAGCTCGGCGATCTCCTTGTCGAGCTGCGCATCGTCGGCCATCGCCCAGCGGCCGAGCTGGCCGGCCAGGCGGTTGCGCATTTCGGCGGCCGCGGCCTTGGTAAAGGTCAGGCAGAGGATGCGCTCCGGCTTCACGCCGTCCAGCAGCAGGCGCGTTACGCGGTCGGTCAGCACCTTGGTCTTGCCGGTTCCGGCATTGGCCTCGACCCAGGCGGAGTAGGCGGGTGCCGTGGCCTGCCGCTGGGCCACGGTCGCGAGACGGCGGGAGTCGAGCGCGTCGTTCATTCCTCGCCTCCGTCCGCCGTCGACCACTCGGCGACGCGTTCCAGATGCTCGTAGTCGTTGAAGTGCGGGATGAACTCGGGCCAGGGCAGCGCCTGGTAGGGCGTCGCCGGGTTGGCGAAATGTGTCGCCATTTTATCCACCAGCGCCAGCATCGCCGGGATCAGCTCATCGCTGCCTTTCACTTCCTCGATCCTGCCGCCGTCGTCGAGGCCGTTGGCGCGCCAGTAGGAGAGGTGGACTTTCTCGGCCTTCTCCTCAATGTGCTCGAAGCCGCCGCGCTCGGCAATTGCGGCTTCGAGCAGGAGCTGCGGCGCAAACAACGCTTCCATCTCGCGGCGGGACGGCACCCGGCCCGTCTTGTAGTCGATGATTTCCAGGACGCCCTTTTCGATTTCGTCGATGCGGTCGGCCAGCGCGCGGACGGTGAGGGGCCGTGATCGCGGACCGACCTGGAGGGAACCCCAGCGTTCGCTTGCGAGCAACTTCGTGCCGTTCGCGCGCCGCGCATTTTCGGTGGTGACGAACCATCGGGCGAGGCGTTGGAAGCGCGGCCACCAGAAGGCGCGTTCGGCCGGCGCGGTCAGCAGTTCGCCGAGATGCTGCTCGCCCGCTTCCTCGAAGCGCGCCACGGCGTCGGGCGGGAGCAGTCCCGAGGGATGCTCGAGCAGGAAGTGCTCCAGTGTCTTGTGCAGGGCCGAGCCGCGATCGGCCGCCCCCAGCTCGGCCTCGTGCGGGTCGAGGCGCACGAGGCGCAGGATGCGTCGCGCATAGAGGCCATACGGATCGCGCCGCCATTGCTCGATGCCGGTGACCGACAGCTCGGTCGGCCGGGCGGCGAGCGGCGGCGTCGGCTGCGGCCGCGACCAGGGCTTGTAGTCGGTCGGCCGGTCGATGGCCTCGGCCCAATCGACGTAGTGTCGGCCGCGCTGGATATAGACCGGGGCGGGGCCGCCCGGTTCGTAGCCGAGCAGCGCATCCAGCCGTGCCATCCAGCGCGACGGCACCGTGGGGGCCCCGCCCTCGCGCTCGGACCGGGTGATCAGCACCCGCTCGGCAGCAAGGGCGGAGACGAAATCGTGGGCCGACAGGCCGATCCGTCGCTCGGGCTGCGGCAGGCCGAGTGCCGCGCGCATCGGCCGGTTGACCCATGGCCCGGTCTCGACCGCAGGCGGCCAGATGCCTTCGTTCAATCCGCCCAACACCATCAGGTCGGCATGCTGCAGGCGCGCTTCGAGCGGGCCCAGGATCGAAAGCCGCGGATGGCGCCCGAAGCGCGGGCGGATGACCTCGCTCGCCAGCATCGTCTCCAGCAATGCCGGCCACTCACCGCCGGCAATGGCCGGATGGCCGGCCCAGGCCCCGCGCAGCCGCGCAAGCGCGTCGGCCAGCGCTTCTCCGGCATCGCCACGCCACAGCGTTTCGGCCGACGCGATCATTTCGGCGACGGCGACGGCGGCATCGAGCAGGGCAGCCGGCGATGCCCCCCGATCCATCAGTGTGGCCAGTCCACCGACCCTGTCGCCGAGGCGGCGCACAAGGTCGGCGACCGACTCGCGGTCCGCTTCGTTGCCGAATTCCGCGTTCGCGATGCGTGCCTGAATCGCATCGAGGCCGGCGTCGGGCTTGAGACCGCGCAGGCACTTGCGATCGAGCCGCCGGGCGGCATCGAGCAGCGCGGGCCGCTCCAGGCCGAGCAGGCAAAGCGGATGCTTGAGCAGGGCGAGCAGGCCGACCGGCGCGAATCCGCCATCGACGGCCGCGCAGATCAGCCGCAGCAGCGTGGCGGGCGGCGTGTCGGCAAGCGGTGCGCCGGCCGAGTCGTCGATCTCGACGTTCCAGCGGCGCAGCTCGGCCGCGACACGGCGCGCTAGTCCGCGGTCGGGCGTGACGAGAGCCGCGGTCTGGGCCGGTTTCTCCAGCACCTCGCGCAACGCCAGCGCGATAACCAGGGCTTCATGCTGATGCGTGGCGCAATCGGCGCGCGAGACGTGCTCGAGGGCCAGCGGATCGGGCGGCGTCCAGGCCTCGCTGGTCTCCGCAGGCCGCATCAGTTCGGCGACCAGCCTGCGGCGCACGATGTTGCCGGGGCTCCCCGGCCATTCCGGCACGTCGGCGCGCGCAACGCCCAGCGCGCCGAGCAGTTCACGCAGGCCGTACTGCGGGTGCGACGGGTCGAGGACGTCCCAGCTCGTGTCGTCCATGTCGCGATCGAGGCCCGGCAGGACGATGGTCCCCTTGGGCAGGCCGGCGATGGCCATCAGCAGATCTCGCGTTGCAGGCTGCGAGCCGGTCGAGCCGGCCGCGATCACCGGCGTCGACGGAGGACGCTCGCGCCAGCGTGCGGCCTGGCCGCGGATGGCGAGCGTGCGCCGCTCGATGGCGTCGATCTGCCCACGCTCCGCCAGCACGGTGGGCCAGGCCTTGCCGACGATGCCGAGAAACTCGAGGGTGCGCTGCCAATGGGTCGCGAAATTGCCTTCGACCAGCCCCTCGAGCTGCTCGAAACTCACGCCCTCGATCGCCAGCTCGTCGAGCAGGCGGCCGAGTTCGCGCGCGAGCTTGAGCGCCTGCGCGGCCGATTGCGCGATCGGATGGCCCTGGTCGTCCCTGAAGGCGGCCACGAGTTGCGCCAGCAACGCCTCGCGTTCCGTGGGATCGATGGCGGGCGGCAGGGCAAGCGCGCTGTCGTCGCCTGGCGACAGGTCCCAGTCGCTGTCGTCGACATCGCCGAGCGGCGCCATCCGCGGCAGGATCGTGGGTTTGCCGTTCGACGCGCGAAGGAAGGCCTCGCGGAGCGCGCGCACCGAGCGCCGGGTCGGCACCAGGATCAGCACATCGGCGAGGCCGAGGGGATCGCGGCCGTACTCGGCCAGCACGCCCTGGGCCAGCTCGTCGGCGAAGCGGCGGTCGATGCCGATGGTGAAGACGCCCTTCATCCCAGCACGCGTTCGGCTTCGGCGAGTGCGGCCGGTGTGCCAACATGGAACCAGTCGCCGTCGTGCACGAGACCGTGGAGGCGGCCGGCGGCCTCGGCGCGGTTCCAGAGTTTCAGCAACGAGAACGGGCCGTCGGGCGAGCCATCGAACAGCCGGGCATCGCAGACGGAGACGCTGGCGAAAAGGTAGGGCGCCGTCTCGGCGTTGCCACGATGGCGGGCACGCCCGTCGGGCTCGAGATAGTAGTCGCCGCGGTCCTTGTCCTCGCGGCCGATCGCCGTCGCCAGCGGATGCAGCAGCAGCAGCGCGTCCATGCGCCCGGGATCCCACATCGCCTGCAGGCGGCCCAGCATCGACGAGTCGCCGTCGCGCCACAGGCCATCGCCGTTCAGCACGAAGAACGGCCCGTTGCCGAGCATCGGCAGGGCATTGCGGACGCTGCCGCCGGTCTCCAGCAGCCGGTCCTCGTGCACGATGCGGGCACGGCCGCGCAGCCGGTCCGCGATCTGGCCACCGAGGTGATGGACGTTCACGACGATGTTCTGCACGCCATGCCGCTGGAGGCGGTCCATCGCCCTTTCGAGCATCGAGCGGCCAGCCACGGGAATCAGCGGCTTGGGCGTATGGTCGGTCAGCGGCCGCATGCGCTCGCCGCGGCCGGCCGCCAGGATCATCGCCGTCCGGATCATGACGCCCCGATCCGCCGCAGCGGCGGCGGCAACACGCGATCGACCCAGGCGCGGAGCGGGGCCAGTGCCTCGTGCCGCAGGGCGCGCTCGAACATCCGCCACACCCGGGGCAGATGCGGCAGGTAATCCGGCTTCCCGTCGCGCTTCAGCAGGCGCACGAACAGGCCGATGATCCGCGCGTGGCGTTGTGCCGCCATCAACGCGAAGCCGGTCTTGAACCCTGCGGGATCGCCAATCCCCGTCTCACCGAGATAGCGCGCAAGGCAGGCGGCATGAATCGTCGCCGGGACGTCGCGGCGGGCGTCCTCGATCAGCGACACCAGATCGTAGGAGGGATGGCCGCACTGGGCGTCCTGGAAGTCGAGCAGGCCGCAGGCCTTCACGCCCGGCCGTGTCGGCAGCCACAGCAGATTGTCCTTGTGGAAGTCGCGCAGCAGCAGGGTCTCGGCCGCGGCCGGCAGGGCCGCGAGACATTGCCGCCATGCCGCGACGTATCGTTCGGTTTCCTCGGCGGGCGTCGGCTGGCCGGTCGCGGCCGGCAGGTACCATTCCGGCAGCAGCATCGCCGCCTCGATCAGGACGTCGCCTGAGTAGGCGCCGAGCCCCGGCAGCAGGGCGCGGTCGCCGGCGCGGTGCAGCGTCACCAGCACGTCGGTCGCGCGGGTGTAGAGCGTGCCTTCGTCGCCACCGGCTTCCAGCACCCGCGCGTAGGTGTCGTCGCCCAGGTCTTCCAGCAGCAGGAAGCCGTGGGCCGTGTCCTCGGCATGGATCTCCGGCGCGCTGAGGCCGAGTGCGATCAGGTGCCGGCCGATGCGGACGAAGGGCCGCACGTCCTCCTGCGGCGGGGGCGCATCCATGACGACGGCGGTGCCGCCGGCACGGGTCAGGCGGAAGTATTTCCGGAACGAGGCATCGCCCGCCAGCAGCCGTTCCTGGGCGCCGCCCCAGCCGGCGCGAGCGATGAAATCGGCCCTCAGGCTGTCGCGTTCAGAGATCGCCAAACCGTGAATCTCCCTCGAGGATCGCGCGCCGTCCGTCGCCCTCGAGGGACAGCGTTACCATCAATCGTTCCCGCGGCAGCAGCGTGCCCGACCGGGTCGTGAGCTTTTCCGGCCATTCGACCAGGGCGATGCCGTCGGCGCGGGCTTCTTCCCAGCCGAGCTCGAAGACCTGCTCGGCCGTCTCCAGCCGGTAGAGATCGAAATGCCAGAACACGCCTCTCGGCGTGTCGTAGACCTCGACCAGGGTGAAGGTCGGGCTGGGCACCACCAGCGCCGGATCGCCCGCCGCCTCCCGCAGGAGGGCGCGGGCGAGCGTGGTCTTGCCGGCGCCGAGGCCGCCCTCCAGCGCCACGACGTCGCGCGGCCGCAGGCGCCTGGCGAGCGCCGCACCCAGCCGCGCCGTGGCGGCTTCGTCCGGAAGGGAAAGAGAAAAAGTCGGCACCGGGTCTCCCGATGCCGACTTCTAGCATGTGCGCCCCTGTGGGTGGGCGAACTAGTAGCGGTAGAGGTCGCCCTTGAACGGGCCGGCTTCCGGCACGCCGATGTACTTTGCCTGGTCGGGGCGGAGCTTGGTGAGCTTGGCGCCGACCTTCTCGAGGTGCAGTGCCGCCACCTTCTCGTCGAGGAACTTGGGCAGCGTGTAGACCTGCTTGTCGTACTTGCCCGGGTTGGTCCAGATTTCGATCTGGGCCAGCGTCTGGTTCGAGAACGAGGCCGACATCACGAAGCTGGGATGTCCCGTCGCGTTGCCGAGGTTCACCAGGCGGCCTTCCGACAGCACGATGATACGCTTGCCGTCGGGGAACTCGACCTCGTCGACCTGTGGCTTCACATTGTGCCACTTGAAATTGCGCAGGCTCGAGATCTGGATCTCGCTGTCGAAGTGGCCGATGTTGCAGATGATGGCGCGGTGCTTCATCGCCTTCATGTGGTCGAGCGTCAGCACGTCGACGTTTCCGGTGGCGGTGACGAAGATGTCGGCGCGCGGGGCGGCCTCTTCCATGGTCACGACCTCGTAGCCTTCCATCGCCGCCTGCAGGGCGCAGATCGGATCGACCTCGGAAACCATGACGCGGCAGCCGGCCTGGCGCAGCGAGGCGGCCGAGCCCTTGCCGACGTCGCCGAAGCCCGCGACCATCGCCACCTTGCCCGACATCATCACGTCGGTGCCGCGGCGGATGCCGTCGACCAGCGATTCACGGCAGCCGTAGAGATTGTCGAACTTCGACTTGGT
>Ga0082335_1002003_pt1 | contig 39916 bp, 32 predicted proteins | sample Subgrocontami58m_FD_72375 | JGI IMG/M metagenome (GOLD analysis project Ga0082335, IMG submission 72375) | Subsurface groundwater microbial communities from S. Glens Falls, New York, USA - GMW37 contaminated, 5.8 m (SPADES assembly) (version 2) ...
CTTGGGCTGGCGGGGGATCAAGTGGAAGTCGAGGCTGCCCGCCCCCTGCCGATACGGCAGGTGCTGCGCGCGGTTCTGCATGTCGGCGATGCGCTCGTACGTGAGCGGGTGGGTGCGCAGATACGACGGCGCGGCGGTTTCATAAAATCGCGTCGAGCGCTGCAGGCGCTCGAAAAAGAGCGGCATCGCCTGCGGATCGAACCCGGCATGCTCGAGGTTCTGGAAGCCGACGCGGTCGGCTTCGCGCTCGTTATCGCGCGTAAAATTGAGCGCGGACTGAACGTTGGCGGCCTGCGACGCGACCAGTGCCGCCTGCGACATCTCCGAGCTGACGCGCGATGCGAGTATCGCGACCGCCAGCCCCGCGAGCGAGGTGAGCGCTCCTTCCTTCTGCGCCACCAGCATGCGCGCGATGTGGTGCTGCGTCACATGTGCGATTTCGTGCGACAGCACGCTGGCGAGCTCCGACTCGCTTTGGGCCGCCATAATCAGGCCGGAATTGACGCCGACGAACCCGCCCGGTAACGCAAACGCGTTGACCTGTGGATCCGCGATCAGGAAAAACTCGAATTCCTGCCGCGATTCACCGCCCGCCGCCACCAGGCGATAGCCGAGCGTATTCAGGTAGTGGGCAACCTCGGCATCGTCCGAGTAACTGCGATCGGCACGGATTTCTCGCATGATACCCTCGCCGAGGCGGCGCTCCTGCATCGGCGAAAACTCGCTTTGCGACACGTCGCCGAGGTCGGGCAACCGCTGGCCAAACGCGCCGGGGATCGCCAGCAAAGCGAGTGCCAACAACAGGTTTATGGACTTCACGTTGATATGATAGTCTGGTCCCCGCGAAGTTCCTACACCGCCGCACTCTAGGGATTAATCAGTGCTGCTCGATCTGCTGAAGTCAGTTGCCAGAAAGCTCGCCCGCGGAGAGATCGAGCATGGCCCTGATCCCATGGCAGCTGCCGCGGGCAGCAGCGTGCATGACGATGATGCGCTGCGGCGCGCCGAGGAACTCTATGGCGCCGGCAAGATGGACGCCGCGCGGCAGCGTTACGAAGAACTATTGCGACGCGACCCGGATAATCTCGACATTGCCTACCAGCTCGGCGTCATTTGCGGCCGGACCAATCGTCTGCAGGCCGCCGGCGTCCTGCTGGAGCGGGTCGTCCGGGCGCGGCCGCAGTCGGTCGATGCGCTCAATGCATCGGCCAATATCGCCTGGTTGCAATGCCGTTGGCAGGACGCCGAAAATTTTTTTCGCCGCGCGCTTGAGATCCAACCCGGCACAGCGGCGCTGTGGGCCAATCTCGGTTTGTGCCTGCACGATGCGGCGAATTTCGATCTGGCCACGCAGGCATTGCAGCGCGCACTGCAAATCGACCCCCGCCATCTCGATGCGTTGCTGAATTCCGCGACCGTCAGTATCGACCGCGGCCAACTCGACGCCGGCGAAGCGCTGCTGCGACAAGCCTTTCAGATCGATCCCGATTATCCCGAGGCCCATGTGCTGCTCGCGCAACTGCATTTGCAGCGTGGCGACTTTGGCGCCGGCTGGATCGAATATGAATGGCGGTTTCAATGTGCCGACGCGCAGCCTGGTCGCGACGATACTTTGCCGTGCTGGAACGGCAACACCGATTTGAAACGCAATTTGGTTGTTTACGCCGAGCAGGGTCTCGGTGATCAGATCATGTTTGCCTCCTGCCTGCCGAATGCGATCGCGCAGGTCCGGCATTGCGCTGTTGAATGCGATCCGCGGCTGGTGGAGTTGTTTGCGCGCTCATTCCCGCAGGCGGCTTTCTTCCCGCACCATCCCGACCCCAGGCAAGACTGGGCCGACCTGGGCGCGAGTCCCGATTGCCAGACTCACCTCGGCAGCCTGCCGGCATTATTTCGAAAACAATGGGCTGATTTTCCCCGGCACGCGGGTTACCTGAAACCGGATCCGGCGCGCGTCGCATACTGGCGCGAACGGCTTGCCGCATTGGGTTCCGGCCTCAAAATCGGGATTTCATGGCGCGGCGGCATGCCGCGGACGCGCCATACGCTAAGGTCTATCCCGTTGCGCGAGTGGCTACCCTTGCTGCAATTGAAGGGGCATGATTTTGTCAGCCTGCAATACGGCGAGTGTCGCGACGAGATCGCGGAACTGGCAGCGCACGCCGGCATAGAACTCCCCCACTGGCAGGAGGCTCTCGACAACTACAGCAACACCGCTGCGCTGGTGGGCGCGCTCGACCTGGTGATCAGCGTTTGCACTTCAGCAGTCCATCTGGCCGGGGCGCTCGGCAAACGCGCATGGGTATTGGTTCCCTCCTGCCCGGAATGGCGCTACCTGAGCGCCGGGGATCGCATGCCTTGGTATCCGGCGGTGCAGTTGTTCCGGCAGCCTGCGCCCGGCGACTGGCAGGCTGTGATTGCAGCCGTTCGCGACCGGCTGGCCGCGTTGGCTTAGAATAGCGGTCCCGCAAGCAATGTCTGCACGAGACGTTACAGATATTGAGCACACCTTGAAGAGGCTTACCCATTTCGACGCCGGCGGCGGAGCGCACATGGTCGACGTCGGCGCCAAAGACGAAACGCACCGCGTCGCGCGGGCCCATGGCCGCATCGTGATGCAGCGGGCGACGCTCGCCATGATAATCGCCGGCAGCACCGCGAAAGGCGACGTGCTGGGCGTGGCGCGCATCGCGGCGATCCAGGGCGCCAAGCGCACCGCCGACCTGATCCCCCTCGCCCATCCACTGGGCCTCACCCGCGTCGGCGTCGATTTCAAGGTTGACCGCAAGCGCAACGCGGTCGAATGTACCGCGACCGCGGAAACCCGCGGACGAACCGGAGTCGAAATGGAAGCGTTGATGGCTGTTGCAACCGGTCTGCTCACGATCTACGACATGTGCAAGGCGGTCGATCGCGGCATGCGCCTGGAGGACATTTGCCTGCTCGAGAAAAAGGGCGGCAAATCAGGTCATTGGGTCAGCGACCGGCGCTGATATCGGCTGCGCGGCAGCGCGGTGCAGCGCTTCATGTCGACCCCACGGCAATCAGACGTACTTATGAACTGTTAACGAGAATCAATGCCCCGGCGCGGGAAACGTGTGGACAATCAGCGCGGTTGTTGGCTAGCATTAGCACTCGCTGATTTACTTGTCAGGCGCCAACCCAGAGGCTCAAGCCCGCACCGGCGTCGCCCGCGAACACCTGAAGGAGGATCGATGAATCAACTGCGCAGAACGTTTCTCAAACTCTCGGGTGCGGCATTGGCGGTCGGCGCCGGCCTGCTCAAGAGCAGCGCGGCACTCGCCGCGCTCTGGAACAAAGCGGCTTTCGAATCGAAAGTGGTCACCGACGCAATGAAGAATCTCGGCGCCGCCAACCTGATCGACAGCAAGGACATTATCATCACCGCCCCGGATATCGCCGAAAACGGCGCCGTGGTGCCAATCGCGGTGACCAGCAGAATTCCCAATACCCAGAACATTTCGATCATCGCCGAGAAGAATCCGTTCCCGTTGAGCTCCACTTTCGATATCTCGAATGGCGCCGAGGGCTACGTTTCGACCCGGCTCAAGATGGGCGAAACCTCGAACGTGCGCGCGCTAGTCAAGGCCGACGGCAAGTTCTACACCGCCGTCAAGGAAGTCAAGATCACCATCGGCGGCTGCGGCTGATCTCGTGCCGACCAGCCCCGCGAGCAGAGGATAACGAGCAAAGGACACCCCAATGGCTGAACCGATGAAAATCCGCGCCACCCTGCAGGTTGATACTGCCGACGTGCGCATCCTGATGCAGCACCCGATGGAAACCGGCCTGCGCAAGGACGCCAAGGGCGTCATCGTGCCGGTGCACTTCATCCAGAACGTAGTGATCGCGCACAACGGCAAAACCGTGCTCGACGCGCAATGGAGTCAGGCCATATCGCGTAACCCGTTTCTGGGCCTGCGCGTAAAAGGCGCCAAGGTCGGCGATAAAATCAGCGTTACCTGGACCGACAACAAAGGCGACACGCGCACCGATGAAGTCGCGGTGGCGGCGCCGGCGTAAGGAGTAGGTCTCATCATGTTCGAAGTTCGCAGCGGCATTGCCGCGATCGCATTGGCTTGCGTGAGCGCGATCGCGTTCGCGCAAAGCGGCGCAGGCGACCCGCTGGCAGTGGGGCGGAAAATGCTGGCGGAGGACAACCCCGGCGAACTGTGGATAGACAAGGGCAAGCAGCTGTTTTACGAAAAACGGGGCCCCAAGAGCGCCTCTTTGGAGCAGTGCGACTTCGGCCTGGGCCCGGGCAAGCTCGAAGCCGCCGCCTCCCGGCTGCCACGCTACTTCCCCGACACCGACAAGGTGCAGGACCTGGAGTCGAGGTTGCTCACCTGCATGGTTCAACTGCAGGGCTTCAAACGCGAAGACATCGTCAGGAGGGCAATCAGTCCCGGCGGCAGCAACGGCTCAGACGTGGAGGCATTGGCGCTTTACATCACGTCCCGGTCGAACGGGATGAAGATGAACATCGCGCTGAGCCATCAGAAAGAATATGACATGTACAAGGCCGGCGAATACCTGTTCTACCGGCGCAGCGGTCAGACGGATTTCGCGTGTATTCAGTGCCACGGCGAAGCCGACAAGCGCATCCGCCTGCAGGACCTCGTGAACATGACCGACAAGAAGCAAATCCAGGGGACCGTTTCGACCTTCCCCGCGTATCGCGGCGCACATTTCGTAGTCCGCACCATGCAGTGGCGGCTCTACGACTGCTTCTGGCAAATGCGGCTTCCCGAATTAGCCTATGCGTCCGATACGTCGATCGCCTTGACGACGTATCTTCACTATCAAGGCAACGGGGCCGAAATCCAGGTGCCCGGATTCAAGCGCTAAGGACGAGAGGACCCCATGCGAACCCCATGGTTGAAATGGACGCTGCTGGGTATCCCGGCGCTGATTGCCGCAGGCTGTGCCACTTATCCCGATCAGGCGGCCACGCGCCAGCTCGCGGAAAAAATGGTCAGCGAAGATTTCGCCGCACCGACGCCGACGCTGCTCAAGCGCCTCGTGCAGGACCGCTCGCAACAGATCTGCAGCAAGATCGGGGATGCCAGGCTCACGCCGGAGGAAGCGGACGAAGTGTTGAAACTGGCGCGCGCTTCCATCAAGTATCCGGCATCCGGAAAGCTGGTGGGCGATTGGAAGGTGGGCGACAAGCTCGCGCATGACGGCGCCGGCGACCGTATCAGCCGTGGACGGCTCGAGAAGCGCAAGGAAAACGGCGGGCTCTGCCAGAACTGCCACGCGCTTGCGGCTGGCGAGATCAACGTGGGCAATGTCGGACCGAGCCTGACGGGCTACGGCGCGCAGCGCGGCAATTCGGAGGCAATCGTCAAATACACCTACGAGAAGATCTACAACGCGTGGGCCAATGTTCCCTGCTCCAACATGCCGCGCCTCGGCGCCACCAGCCACCTCACGCCGGAACAGATTACACACTTGGTGGCCTACCTGATCGACCCGCAGTCCGTGATCAATCGCAAGTAACCACGCGGGACAGGCCGTGAACCGGGCCTGGAGCGATCCAGGCCTGTTTTTTTGGAGAATACCGATGGCGATGTCGCGGCGCGAGTTCCTGCATACGCTGGCGGTTGCAACTGCCGCCGGCTTTCCGTTTGCCGAAAACGCGCGCGCCGCGGCCACCATCAACGGTTTTTACGATCTGCACCAGTTCGGCAACAACGTGACGCTGATGCATTTCACCGACTGTCACGCGCAGCTGCTGCCAAGCTATTTTCGCGAGCCCAGTGTCAATATCGGCGTCGGCGACATGCTGGGCAGACCTCCGCATCTGGTCGGCGCAGCGCTGCTCAAGCAATACCGGATCAGCCCCAATTCGCGGCTCGCCCATGCCTACACCCATCTCGACTACGCGCGCGCCGCGCGCACCTACGGCAAGATCGGCGGTTTCGCGCACCTCGCCACGCTGGTGAAAAAAGTGCGCGGACAGCGACCGGGCGCGCTGCTGCTCGACGGCGGTGATACCTGGCAGGGATCGGCGACCGCGCTGTGGACCAAGGGCGAGGACATGGTGCAGGCGGCCAAGCTGCTCGGGGTCAACCTCATGACCGGCCATTGGGAATTCACGCTCGGCGCCGAACGCGTCAAGGAACTCGTCGCCAGGCAACTCAAAGGCAGCATCGAGTTTCTTGCCCAGAATGTGAAAACCGCCGACTTCGGCGACCCGGTGTTTCCAGCGTGGGTAATGCGTGAGATCAACGGCGTGCCGATCGCAATCGTCGGCCAGGCGTTTCCCTACACGCCGATCGCCAACCCGCGTTATCTGGTGCCGGACTGGACGTTTGGCATCCAGGAGGAAACCCTGCAAAAAACCGTCGACGAGGCGCGCGCCAAAGGCGCGCATGCCGTGGTGCTGCTATCGCACAACGGCATGGACGTCGACCTCAAGCTGGCAGGCCGCGTCACCGGCATCGATGTCATCCTCGGCGGTCATACCCACGATGCGGTGCCCGACCCGCTGCCCGTCAGAAACCGCGACGGCGTGACGCTGGTGACGAACGCCGGCTGCAACGGCAAGTTTCTGGCGGTGCTCGACCTCGACGTCAGGGGGAAACGTGTCGCCGGCTACCAGTACCGGCTGCTGCCGGTGTTTTCCGACCTGCTCGAGCCGGACCCCGCAATGGCGCAGTTGATTCAAAAACTGCGCGCGCCCTACGAATCACAACTGGCGGAGCAACTCGCCATCAGCGAAGGCCTGCTTTACCGGCGCGGCAACTTCAATGGCACTTTCGATCAGGTCATCCTCGACGCGCTCATGGAAGCAAAGGGCGCCGAGATTGCGTTTTCGCCCGGCTTCCGCTGGGGCACCACGATCCTGCCCAACGAGCCGATCACGCTCGAGCACGTTATGAATCAGACCGCGATTACGTACCCCTACACCACGCTCACTGAAATGTCCGGCGAGACGATCAAGGGTATCCTCGAGGACGTGTGCGATAACCTGTTCAATCCGGACCCCTACAAGCAGCAGGGCGGCGACATGGCGCGGATCGGCGGCATGACCTACACGTGCAATCCCACTGCAATGAAAGACCGCCGGATTTCCGGCATGATGCTCGGCGGCAAGCCGCTCGAGGCCGGCAAGAAATACAAGGTCGCAAACTGGGCACCGGTCGCCGCGGGCGCATCGGGACAGCCGGTATGGGAAATCGTGACCGCCTATCTGCGCAACAAGAAAGTCATCCGTCCGCCCAAACCCAACCTGCCCCGGCTGACCGGCGTCAGCGGCAACCCGGGACTGGCGGCAGCAGGTTAATCTTCGCATGAGGAGTGCAGGCTGCGTATGGCGATGAAAATGCTGGCAGCGTTGTTGCGGTCCCTGATGCCCCGTGGCGCAGTTTCCGGATCCCGCAAGCGGATGGAAATGAACGCCAGCTTGGCCGCGAGAGCACAGATGGCCCGGCATGCCAAACTGCACCTGGGCTGCGGCAACCATATTATCGAGGGGTGGGCCAACATCGATATGGCGGGCCCCGACGAAGTCATAAAATGGGACCTGTCGCGACCCCTCCCGGTCGAGTCGGAAAGTGTCCGGCATATATATAGCGAGCACTTCATTGAGCATATCAGCCTGGCTCAGGCGACGGGCCTGCTCGGTGAGTGTCGCCGTGTCTTGACGCCCGGAGGCGTGCTGCGGGTCAGCACCCCGGATCTAAGGAAGCTGATCGATGTGTATCTCGCGGGACGGTTGTCCGAATTTCACGATGTCGGCTGGAGCCCGGCTACCCCCTGTCGGCTCCTGAACGAAGGGATGAGATCATGGGGACATCAATTCCTCTACGACGCTGATGAATTAAAGCGAATACTTGAGACCTGCGGTTTCGGAAAAATAACTCAGGTAAGATGGCGCGAAAGCTCGCATCAGGAACTGCGGGAACTGGAATGCCGTCCGTTTCATGATGAAATCATTTTGGAGGCCGTCAAGTGAATGCAGGGAGGCGCCACATCGCTGACGGAAGGCTAAACTCTGAATTGGCAATGCGACGGCCGGGCTGATGCTCGCAAAAGGTTACGCGAAGAAATCCCCATGAGCACATCCTTTTACTCGGCGGGAGAGCTGCGGGCTATCGGCTGCAGAACTATTGGCAAGCACGTTCTGATCAGCAGGAAAGCAAGTATCTATAATCCGGCGGCGATCTCGATCGGGAATCACGTTCGCATCGATGATTTTTGCGTGCTGTCCGGCGGCAGCGGGCTTGTGCTCGGGAATTTCGTGCATCTCGCGTGTTACTGCGCGCTGTTTGCCGGCTCGGGTATCGTGATGAAAGACTACTCCGGACTGTCGGCCCGCGTACTGATCTATTCGCAGTCCGAGGACTACTCGGGCTGCTCACTGACGAATCCGACGATACCCGAACGCTACAAACCCAAACTCGAAAAGGGCAAAGTCGTTCTCGAAAAACACGTCATTGTCGGGGCGAATTCGACGATCCTTCCAGGCACCGTTCTCGGGGAGGGCGCCGCAGTCGGGGCTCATTCCCTCGTGACCAGGAGCTGCGACGCCTGGTGGATCTACTTCGGGATCCCGGCAAGGAAACTGCGACGGCGCAGTAAAGCGCTCCTGGCGCTTGAGAAGGAACTGGTCGAGAGCCTGTGACCACGTCCCGGCGCACGCCAACACTGGCCCTGTTCGGGGCCAGGCCGGCATTTGACGACAAGCTTCATGTCGGCCGGCCCAACATCGGTGACCGCCAGAGTTTCCTGGCGCGTGTCAACGACATTCTCGACCGGCGCTGGCTGACCAACCGCGGCGAGTACGTCATTGAGCTTGAAAAACGCGTGGCGGCGTTCGTTGGGGTGCGCAACTGCGTGCTGGTGTGCAATGCGACGGTAGGACTGGAATTGCTGGTCCGCGCGCTTGCGTTGCGGGGTGAAGTGATCGTTCCCGCATTCACCTTTGTCGCGACAGCTCATGCCCTGCAGTGGCAGGAGATTGCCCCGGTGTTCGCTGACATCGACCCTGACACACACTGCCTCGACCCCGCGAGCGTAGAGCAGCTGATCACTCCACGCACTACGGGCATCATGGGGGTACACCTCTGGGGCAGGCCCTGCGCCATCGATCGCCTGACGGAAATCGCCGCCCGCCGCAATCTCCAACTCATATTCGATGCGGCCCACGCATTCGCCTGTTCCCACGGCGGGCGCATGATAGGCTGCTTCGGCAGGGCCGAGGTGTTCAGCTTCCATGCCACCAAGTTCATGAATACCTTCGAGGGGGGGGCGATCGTCACCGACGACGACGCTCTCGCGGCGAAGCTCCGCCTCATGCTGAACTTCGGCTTTGCCGATTACGACCGCGTGATCTGCATCGGCACCAACGGCAAAATGTCTGAGGTTTGCGCGGCGATGGGACTTACCAATCTTGACAGTTTGGAGAAAATCATCACGTGCAACCGCTCCAACCACCAGGCGTATCAGCGGCGGCTCGCCAGCATCCCCGGCTTGAAGCTGCTCCAGTTCGACGGCGCGCAGCGCTGCAACTACCAATACGTGGTCGTTGAGGTCGGTGACGACGCGCCGCTCTCTCGCGACGAACTGGTGCAGGTCCTGCACGCGGAAAATGTCATCGCCCGCCGCTACTTTTATCCGGGTGTCCATCGCATGGAGCCCTATCGTACTTGCTTTCCAGGCGCTCATCTGCATCTGCCGGTGACGGAGCGCGTCTGCAGACAGGTAATGCTACTGCCCACCGGTACCGCAGTCTCTGAGGCGGATATCGACCGGGTTGCCGGGATCATTGAAACGGCCGTTGCGAACGGCCCGATTGTCCGGCGCCAAATCGGGCGGTTAAACTGTAAAGATTGAGAACGGTATTGGTATGCCACAATGTCAGGCCACGCTTAGATGATGCGTACGCTGCTATTCTGCACCTCCTGGTCCGATTCGCAGCAACGCTGGCGGGAGTCGTACTGTCGCTGGCTCGATTACTACACCGCGGACAGCGGACCCATCGCTTACGATCACATCCTGCTGATCGATGACGCCTCACCCATCCTGCCCGAGGATTCCCGCGTGCAAGTCATACACGAGGGAGTATGGCCCGGGGCACTGCCGAAAATCGCGATCTACCGTTTCGCGCAACGTCTGGGACGCAGTGCCAAGTTCGTCTATCCAGGATGGTGGCGCAGCTACTTCTGCTCACTGGATTTCGCGCAGCGCTACAGCTTCCAAAAAATCGTGCACGTGGAGTACGACGCGTTCGTGTTTTCGCGCCGGCTCGCGGATCATATCAACGCATTGGCCGCAGACTGGACGTCGCTGTGGTGCCCGCACTATACCTGCCCGGAGACCTGTATCCAGGTGATCTGCGAGGACCAGTATCACGAAGTCGCTGCGGTGCGCGCTGGGAGCCTCGGCGAACTCGCCGGCTTGGCAGCGGAACTGGTATTGCCTTTCAGCAACATCGAGACACAGTGGGTGGGCGACCGGTATGGCAACTACCGCGACGACATTCCCGCTGGGGTCGACTATGCCTGCCAAGTACGCGCTGATATGAAGTTGCCTGGATTGAAGCAGTAAGTATCCGGTGTTCGGAAAATTCCTGAGAACTGTCCTCGCCCGAGGCGAAAAGGCTGAGGCCGGCATCTCACAGGCGCTGCGGCGCTATGCCGAAGGCGACGCTGCGGCTGCCGAGGTATGCTGCGAGCAGCGGCTTGTTGCGGCACCTGGCGATCTGGATGCGCTGTGCCTGCTTGCGCTTACCCGTGAGGCGCTCGGCGAGCGCGCTTTTGCGCGCGAAGCCTGGACGCGGGTGCTCGCGCTGGACCCGGCGCATGCAGAGGCACTTTGCGCCATCGGTGAACCGGCGCGTGCAACCGGACTCAGGCGTGGCACCGGCGAATCGGCAGAGTCGATCGGCAGACGCCTGCACACGGCTTGCGAAATGGTTTCCTTCTGGGCGCAGCAGGATCGGCTCTGGCGCCATGGCATTGCGCGTGATCCGAGAATCCCGCTGCCGGTATGGGACGGGGGTCCGCTCGCCGGCCGGCACATACTGCTGCACTCGATGCGCGGTTTCGGCGACACCATCAACTTCGTGCGTTTCGCCTCCGCACTCGCCGCGCGCGGCGCGGTAGTCCACCTGGAATGCGGCAGGCCGTTGCATCGGCTGTTCGCGAGCTGCGCCGGAGTCGCGGAGGTCGTCGAGACCGGGGCGCCGCATGTCGCACGCGGCTGCGATTTGCAGGCGCCCTTGGTCACCTTGCTGAGACATTTGTTTTTCGCAGAGCTGAATTGTGCGCGTGGCGCCTACCTGAAGGCCGATGAGGAAGACGTTACGGCTTGGGAGCAACGGCTCGCGGATCTGCGTGGCTTGCGTGTCGGCCTGTGTTGGGCGGGTGATTCCGCGAACCGGAACGATGCGCGGCGCTCGGTTGCGATTGCTGCAATCGAGCCGCTTTTGAGCGTGCCGGGAACACACTGGGTCAGTCTGCAGAAGGGGCCGGCCTCGGCACAGCTTGCGCCGTTTATCCAGGCGGGCATCAACGACTGGACGGACGAGCTTGCGGATTTCGCGGACACCGCGGCCCTCATCGCCCGCCTCGATCTCGTGGTCTCGGTTGACACGGCGGTCGCGCATCTCGCGGGCGCGCTGGGAAAACCGGTTTGGGTACTTTGTGCCAGGGACCTCGACCGGCGCTGGGAGGTGTTGGACGACACACGGCGTCTATACCCGCAGGTACGGCTTTTCCGGCAGTCGGAACCCGCGGACTGGCGCGCCCCGGTCGCTGCGGCCGCCGCCTCGCTCAGCGCCGAAATCGCAAAGCGCTCGTCAGCACATTCATAAGCAGCGAACGTGGCTGCGCTCGCGCGGCGGCACTTGCCGCCTGCGCGAACCTCTCGATTTCGGCCTGCAACTCCGAAACGCGGGCGCCTAACCGCGACACCCGCGACACGTTGAACGGGTCAGCGTCGCGCGCAAGGCGCAACAGGTCGGTAGTTGTGAACCCGAACCGCCGCTCAAGACGGGCCGCGACGGGACCGCCCAGCAGTGCGTGCAGAGTTTCCAGACCGAACAACTCGCGAACGCTATTGCGCGTGTCGAGCGCGATGCGTGCCAGCAGATAGGGAACATCCGTATCCTCGACTTCGAGACCCACGCACCCATCGGGAAACACGCGCACCAGGTCCTGCGCAGCAAGGCCGAGATAGTGCTCGAGTATGCGCCGGTACTCCCAGATCGATCGCGCCATTACTTCGGGCGTCGGGCTCGAGACATTGCCGTGGTCCGACAGCAATCGGAAGCGGGTCAGTCTTTCGGGCAGCACATGTATTTCATGGCGCATGCAAACCCGCACCCACATGTCGAGATCCGGAAGCTGCTGTAGCCGCTCATCGTAATAGCCGAGCGTGCGGTAAATCTCGGCGCGTATCATCAGCGACGGATGGCACAGGCAGTTCCCCTGCATGAAGAAGGTATGCAACCACGCGTGGCGACTGCGGTTGGACTGGTCAAAGGTCGAGTAGTACGGATGCGACGCATCCGTGACCGGCGCGCCAAGCTCGTCCACTACCTGCGTCCAGGTAAACACCGCGGCGGCCTCCGGGTGTGCGTCGAGGTAGCACGCCTGGATCTCCAGTTTTTGAGGGGCAAAAGCGTCGTCGGAATTGATAATCGCAATGTACCGCCCGCGGCAAAGGCGCAGCGCGTGGTTAGCCGCGACACAGGCCCCGCGGTTGCGTTCGAAGCGCATGAGGCGAATGCGTTTATCGCCAAACGAGGCAACGATGTCGGCGGTCGCGTCGGCCGAGCCGTCATCGGTAACCAGGAACTCGAAGTCCTGGAAGGTCTGCGTCAGAACACTGGTGACCGCCTCGTGCACGAAGCGTTCGTGGTTATATGAGGCCATTACGACACTGACGGTGGGTTCGGACATGAATGACTTCCTGTTCGTCTCAGCGCGGCGCCGCCGCTGCGCGTCCTGCAGTCTTCCCGCTCTGATCTAGTACGCGGGTCAGAAATCAACCGCCCGCTAAAGGCGCCAAACGCGCTGATACCCGCTGTAGATTTCATCTGCGTCTATGTTCTCGAAGTACTCCCCGACCAGCGCGCCCTTCCCGAACTTCTTGCCATCGCCCGCAATCATGTTGTCATCGACTGCGACTATGGTACCGGGATACAGGAGCGCGCCGACCGCAAGCAGTTCCTTCACATGATGAAAGCTGCTCGGAAATGGATCTGCAGGGACGAAGTCAAAGGAGTCGAGATAAAACAGATCTACCGAAGCCGGCGCCAGCAGCGTCGACAGGTCGCGCAGAAACGCTACCGAATCAGAACACACTGCGTGCACTTTGCTCGAGCACAACTTGCGCACCAGGGTCACTGCGTTCGGGCTCACGTCAACCGAAATGACCACACCGTCGTGGTAGTTCACGAACGCATCGAACAGTAATGTGCTTCCCCCGTCGCCGCTGTATGGATCCTGCTTGCGCAGGCTACCGGTTTCAACTATCGTCGCCCTGGCGGGCAATCCCCGGGCACGCTTTTGGGAGAGCACGGCCTCCAGTTCCCGGAACATCACCCGAAACCCTTCAGCGCGGACCGCCAAGCGTGGTGCATATTGTTGGTCGTAAAGATCGAGGAACGATGGCAACGCTGCCGCGGCATCCTTTGCCCGCAAACCTGAGTCTCCAAACACCGACTTAATCATCCTGCCAATCACGATGCTCCTTAATGCATTGAAAATGCCGGGCTACGCCCGGCCCGGAATAGTCTCAAGCCTGAAGCACCAGCCCAGTATATACCGCGAGCCTGTTGGCCTGATCACGGCAGCTGCAGCAACCGAATCGCGGCATCATCGACAAACCGGGTGATATTGGTTTGTCCATGAAATCCAAAGGTGGGCGCGGTGGCCTCGATATGCTCAAAGGAGAAACGCTCAGCGATCGCGTCCGGAGCGTATGCGATACCGTATTGCCGTTCCAGATACTGGCGGTGGGTCCGGCAGATCGCCACGTCTTCCGGATGTGCCGCCGGGACACGGGTATCCTGCAGCGCTTGCAGCAGGACCTTTGAGCGCAGTGAGAAGCCGCCGTTGCCCACCGCCTGTTCAGCCGGGATGTTCAGCGCCTGGTGCGGCCAGCGTGCACCGATGTAATCGAACAGCAGGAACTGATCGGACCAGGCGTCGGCATTCACGACATAGCCGTCCCATTGGACAAGCAGCACGTATTCGGTGTCGATATACGGCAGCAGCTGCTTCATGACGAACCGAGAGTAATCCTGCAACGATTGAATTGGATCGATAATCACGGTTTCGATCGGTTCAATGTCGAACTTGCGGTCCGTGAAAAACATCGCGCGCGGGAACTCGCAACCGCTCAGGGACAGCTTCAACGCGCGAATCGCAAGTGCGTAATTGCTGCAGTCGACGCAGCACAAAGTGGTATCGGGTATCGGCACCCTGTTCGGCCGCGGTTCGACCGCACCCCGCGCATCGAGTGCCATGAGTCGCCGTTTGATCAAAGCGGTCACGTCGCCGATGCGGCCGCACTCGCTCATGATATGCCAGATTTTGGCGTGTGCCTTGTGACATCCCGGATCGAGGCGCAAGACCTCGCGCAGTTCTGCCAGAGCTTCCTCGTTGCGCCGCAACGCCACCAGCACTTGCGCCCGCGTAAGTCTGACCGCAGTACCGTCAGGACGTATCGCCATCGCGCGAAGGGAAAATTGATCGGCTGCGTCGAGGCGCTGCCGTTGCAGTGCGATCACCGCGCCCAGATTCAGCAGGTCGGGATGGTCAACGGACGCGGCCAGTATGCGGTCGAGCAGAGCTGCCGAAGAGTCGAGGTCGCCCGCGCGAAACTTCTCGAGTACTTGCTGTAACTGCCCCTCGAGCAGCGTGGTGTCCATTGCAGAGTCAGCGGACACGGCTTGGGACGAATCGTGAATGGGCGACATCATGCAGCGCGTCAGCCATGGACGTCAACGCATGATTCCAACCGCCGTCACGGCGACGGAACACGCGAACGGTCGGGTACCAAGGACTTTCCGCGCCGGCGATCTCCCAGCGCCAATCCGGAATTCCGGAATGCAACAACCAGGTCGGCCTGCCCATCGCCCCACAGAGGTGGGCAACCGAGGTGTCAACCGATATCACCAGATCGAGATTTTCGACCAGCGCCGCCGTATCCGCGAAGTCGTCGATGCCGCGGGTTGGATCGATCATCGGGAGAGGAAATCGCGCAACATCGTCCGCACTGCAGTCGGTTTGGAGGTTATAAAAGACCACCCCGGAAACCGCGGCAAGCGCGCGGTAATCATCCACCCGTGGGGTCCGTCCGTGTTGATGCCGGCGCAGCGGATTACCGCCCCAGGCCAGCCCCACCCGCAATCGGGTATCGGCAGCGAGCCGCGCCCGCCAGGTTTTGATCAGTAGCGGTGGCGCACGAAGGTACGGTATCGAACCGGGCAAATCGGCGAGACCGATCTTGAGCGCTCGCGCGAGGCTAAGCAACGGTATCCAAGCGTCCGCGGTTACGGTTTCCCCCGCCTCCGTATCAACCACCTGGTTCAGTCCGGGAATATCCCGCAGCAAGCGGACCAACGCCGGGCGACAGCGAAAAACCACCGTGGCATCCGGCTGGCTGATGCGGGAAAGAAAGCGCGCGAACATCAATATGTCCCCATAGCCCTGCTCGGCGTTGACCAGCAGCGTCTTGCCGCCAAGCCGCTCCCCTTCCCATCGCGGTTGCTGCGCGATGTAATGTTGAGCGAATCCCGGCAGTCGTGTACGCCACTCGTACCCTTCCCAGCCCGCTGCCAGATCACCTTGCAGCAGGGTAATGTTAGCCAACCCGAAATGCGCAGCTGCGCAGTCGGCATCAAGTGCCAGCGCTTCGCGAAAATATTGTCGTGCCTGGGCCATACGCCCGGATTCGAAGCTCGCTTTCCCGAGTCCGCAAATGATTTCGGCACGGCCAGGGGCCGCGCGATGGCATGCCTCCAACTGCGCCAGCGCCTGCTCGTGCTCGCCGAGTTCGCCTAACGCAAGCCCGATGTTGATGCTCGCATGGATATGGCCGGGATCCAGTAACAGTGCGGCACGAAAGCACTCGATTGCGGTGTCGTATTGTTTGCGTTCACTGTACACGCGCCCGAGATTGTTCCTCGCGGCGGCGAATTCGGGATTTAACTCCAACGCTCGTGTGAAGCATTGCTCGGCTGCGGGAAGCCGCGCCGCTTCGAGATGAATCAAACCGAGATTGTTATGTAGGCCGGCAACATCGGGAACGACCTTGAGTGCCGCCTCGTAACACGCCTGCGCCAGGTCGGGCTTACGCCACGATACATAAAGCTTGGCAAGCTCGACGTGTGCGGTGGCCAATTCAGGGCGTAACGCGACTGCATTCTCGAAGTACCTCGCCGCGGTACGGTTATCACCTCTTTTCAGCGCGAGCCGCCCGAGCAAAAACTGAAGATCGGGATCGTCAGGACTAGCCTGCACCAGAGGTGCGATGTTCAGCTCGGCTTCCGCCAGGGCTCCCGCGTCGATCAGCGCATGAACTCCCAACACCGCAGCGGCAGGTGCCATAGTGGCAACGTCGGGCACAACCGTTGGCGCCGCCGATGCGGCGGCACCGGTGCCCCGCAATGCCTTCAGCAGCATGGCTATGGCCGACCGCAGCAACAAGCTATGCCGATCCTATTTCTTGCGCCCGGCCCCAAAACAAACCTGCGGAGCCTCGACAGAAGCTCCGCAGGTCGAATCAGTTCACAACACAGAAATCAATGCCGGCATTCAGCTGGCACGTACTTGAACTCCCCGCTCGCGCCGGCTTTGCACGCCCAGATCACCCGGCCGGACGCCAGCGACGGAACCAGCACGACGGTTACCGCTGTTCCCACCGAAGTGCTCGAGCCAATAACCGTGATGGTGCCGCCAATGGACACGTCGCCGCCGGTGATCTTGCCGCCGACCGCGACCGTCAGGCCTGAACCGGCGCTGCTCAAAGTATTGTCGCTGTTGGCCTTCTCGGCAACCGACGTCTTGAAGGCGCCCGCAGCCAGCACAAGTTCCGACACCTTGGCGCGAATGGTGTAATCCTGGTAGGCGGGCAATGCGACCGCAGCCAGAATGCCGATGATCGCGACCACGATCATCAGTTCGATCAGCGTGAAACCTTTTTGGATACGTTTCATTCTATCTCCCATCAAAAAGTTGACAAAAATCCCGGGTTTCGAATTGCGTGTTACTTCGGGCGTCGGCAATAGCAGCAAGTTTCACGCCAGTTGTTATTCCGCCCCGTTATCGTCCTGCAAATCGCGATATTGGCATTGCGCTCCAGCATATTGCCTCATGGAAACTGCGGTCCGAATGGTCCAGGCGTGTGCGATTGCACGCTTAAGCAGGCGGATCGCCGCATTTCCACCAACTTTTGCGGGTTAGGCAAGGCCAGAACGCGCCATTGACTGAAACCCGCATGACGCTGATATTTCGGTGCAACGTCCGACTATCTGACGAAAAATTGTCACAAAGTGACGTCCAACGTCACATCAGCTCGTTAGACAAGCTTCGATAAACGCTGTGCAATTTCAGCAATAAGTGGGCCCCATGCGCCGCGCCGTTGCTGCCGAAACAGCTGGACTGCTGGATACCATGGCGTCGTGCCGCCGTCTTGAAGGTAACGCCACTCGGCGACTGTCGGCACCAGCACCCAAGCCGGCTTGCCCAACGCCCCGCTTAGATGCGCGATCGCAGTCTGAACCGAAATCACCAAGTCAAGCGCGGACACCAGCGCTGCGGTCTCATCGTAATCGTCAAGCGCCGGCTGCCAGTGGTGAATGTCAATGCCGTGCTCGCGCGTGAACCCGCCGGACTCGACACCCTCGTCAGCGTATTGCAGGCTGATGAAATGGCAGTTGGGAACCGACAGCAGCGGCAACCACTCTTCGAGCGCAACGGAACGCAGCGCACCGCGAGTCGATGCGGCTCCCCCGCGCCAGGATATCCCAACCTTCCGGCCCGCGCCCAGTGCGCCCAGCCGCTGCCGCCAGTGCGTGCGGCGCTGCGGATCCGCGCGCAGGTAGCCGGCATGCTGTGGGAATTGCGCCCTATCGTTGCGAAAATAAAGCGGCAAGCTGCCGATCGCCACCTGGTAGTCGATAGTATCAAGGCTCCGGGCCCATCCCGAATCCGAGCTTCGAGGATCGCCAACACCGACGGATGCGGCGGAAAATGAGCGGCGGAATAATTTCTCCAGCCGCGGCGAGCATTCGACGGCGCAACGTCGCGCACGCTGCAACAAGTCCGGCAAACACGATGCGAACATGATCTGGTCACCGAGGCCCTGTTCGCCGTAAACCAGAATCGACTTTCCGGCGAGCGGTTCGCCGCGCCATTCCGGCAAGCCGAAATCCCTCGCTACGTAGTTTCCGCGCGCCAGCTTCCGAGCCTCATAATCGGGCCAACCCATCGCGAATCGCCCCAGCTTCAAAGCGGCAAGCGCGCGATTCAGCCGCGCCTCATGCAGGTCGGGATGAACCGCAAGCAATTCATCACACAGTGCGAGTGCGGCATCGAGCAGTCCCCGGTGTATCAGGACCATGCTGTAATTGCAACGTACGTCAGGATCCTGTGGTTGAAGTCTCAGCGCCGTTTCGATATGCGCGGCGCCGTGCTCGTGCTCGCCGAGGTCATTGAACAGCGTGTAACCCAAATTGTTGTGCGCATACGCAAAATCGGCGTCAAGCGCGATGGCCCGCTCGAAATACATCACCGCCTCGCGGTAATCCCGCCGCAGCCGCGCAACCAGTCCGAGTTGATGCAGGGCCGCGGGAAAATCGGGGCTGAAATGCAACGCCAACAAAAAACAATCTGCGGCGTCCTCAGGAAGATCCTGATTGAAATAAGACAGCCCCAGATAGTAATGCGCCTGGGCATGATCGTGCTTGAACTCCAATGCAGCATTGAGGTGGCGCACTGCCGAATTGAAGTCGCCAGCGGTGCAGGCTGCCCGGCCGTCCTCAAACAATTGCGCGGCCGCGGCCGAGCCATCGCCGTCATGCTGGCTGAGCGCGGCTTCCGACACATCCTCCGGCGCGCGAGCAGCCCTGAATCTGGAGAACCAATCGGGCCAGTTCATGACGCCATCCGCTTCCGGCGCGCAAGCATTTCAAACCCCACGTTCGTGCGCAAGCTGCCGCATCGCATCGCAAACCTGGGAAATTACCGGCGCCCATTCGCCCGACGTCATCTGGTGGAACAACCGCGCCGACGGGTACCATGGCATCGTGGCGCCACTGCGCGGGTAACGCCATTCTGGTGCGCTCGACAGCAACACCCACACCGGACGCCCGAGTGCACCGGCCAAGTGCACGACTGTCGTGTCGACGCTGATGACGAGATCGAGCGCGGTAATCGCCGCAGCCAGCTCGTCAATGTCGGCAAGCGCTTCCCCGAAGCTGCGCACTGCGATGCCGTGCTCGACCCGCAGATGCGCGAGCTCGTTTGCAACGTCCCCGTATTGCAGGCTCACAAAATCCACGCCCGACTGCGCGAGCAGCGGCAGCCAGCACGGCAGCGCGACCGAACGTGTGAACTGGCGCGAACGCAGCGACCCGCCGCGCCACGCAATGCCGACGCGCAGCTTGCCGCCGGTTGCCGCAAACTGCGAGCGCCAGAATTCGACGCGCACATCGTCAGCACGCAAATAGCCGCGGTGCGCCGGAAACTCCGTGTGCAGGCGCCGGAAAGACAACGGCAACGACCCTATCGCCACCTGGAAATCAGTCGGCGGCAATGCCCACAGCCAGGCCTTGTTGTCATCCTTGCTTGCGCCATGCACTGTCGCCAACGGAAACGAGCGTGCGAACAACTGCGCCAGGCGGATACTGCATTCGATGACGGCATGCCCGGCGCGCTGCACGACGTCGGGCAGACAGGACGCAAACATGATTTCGTCCCCCAGCCCCTGCTCAGCATAGACCAGGATGCGCTTGCCGCCCAACGGCTCGCCGTGCCAGCCGGGAAAAGGAAAACCGCGCTCGGGCGTGGCGGTCGCTGCAAAGCGGCGCTCGTACTCGACCCAGCCGCCGGCGTAATCCCCGCGCATCAACAGCGCATAGCAGCGGTTGATCACGGCGTCGCCAAACTGCGGTTGGTGCGCCAATACGCGGTCGTACTGTGCCAGCGCCTCGTCGAGGCGGCCGAGATCGCGCAAGGCGTGCGCAATGCAGACCCGCGTCTCCGGCGTGTCCGGCCGAAGCGCCAGTGCACGCTCGAAGCTGCCAAGCGCCTCTTCCGCATGGCCGGTCTCAAGCAGCAGCAATCCGAGGTTGTGGTGCACCTCGGCAAAGTCCGGCCGGACCGCGAGCGCTGCCGCGTGGCTTGCGCGCGACTCCGCGTAACGTCCCAGTTTGTAGAGCACGAACGCAAGCTGGCATGCCGCATCCACAAGCCCTGGGTCACTTGCAAGCGCCGCACCATAGCATTCGACCGCCTGCTCGAGTTCGCCGCGTAACTTGCAGGCATTGCCGGCGTGAAACCACGCCGCAGCAGACTGCGGCTCGAGCTCGAGCGCGCGGCGACACGCGCTTTCCGCCTCGGCGCCGCGACCCAGCCGGGTAAACGCAACTCCCAGATCGCGATGGGCGACGGCGAGCTGCGGCGAATAATGTACCGCCAGCTGGAAACAGTCGGCCGCGTCCTCGAAACGCCCCAGGTCGAAATGGACGAGTCCCAGTTCGTGGTGCGCCTCGCCGCAATCATGTCTGAGCTCGATCGCGTGCATCAGAGTGCGCGTTGCCTCCTGGTGCTGCGCGAGCTGGCGCTGCGATGCGCCAAGACGCAGTAATTCGGCTACCGCAGCACCCTCCGCGGCGGCTGGTGTCGCCGGCTTGACAGCTGCGGAAGCGGCGTTATGCCCGCCACGCCAGCGCTTCAGTACAGTGTGGAAATCCATAGCGCGTATCCGCCACATTATCCACGGACCGGCGACATGCGACCAATCATTCCCCTCACGGGCCTTGGCTCCCTCACAGCATCTTGACCGCGACCGCACAATCGGACGACGCAAACCCGATATAGCGATAGCGCTTGCCCGTTTGCGCGATAAACTCCTGGAATGCCCTGTATTCGTGCTGCTGCCAGGCCGGGTAATTCAGGTACTCGTCGAACAAGATCACGCTGCCGCTCACGATGCGCGGGGTCAATAACTGCAGCACCGTCCTGGCCGAGCTGTAGACATCGCAATCGACATGTATGAATCTTGCCGGTCCCGGATGATCACCCAGAAATCCGGGCAGAGTCTGATCGAACCACCCTTTGTGTATCCGCACGCCCGGCATGTCGATGGCAGGCACCTCTCCCTGCAGCGAAAACCTGCCCTGTTTCTGAAAATAGGTCCAGTCCTGCGGCAGTCCCTCGAAAGAATCGAACCCGTGTACTTCCTGCCCGGCGCGCTCGGCAATCTCGCGCAACGATCGGCCGCGATAGACGCCGAATTCCAGCACCAGTCCCTGGATCGTGCTTTCGCCGAGCGCAAACTCCAGTAGATTCGAGCGGCGCACGAGGTTCCGCGCGCCCATCATGTGATTGGTCATGTAATCGGCGGAACTGGTCGCCGCCATCAGATGCGCGACCATTTCGTAGTCGATGGTCTTGGGATGAGCCAGAGGTTCGCGCAGCAATGACACGAGTGCGGCCCGCATTTCGGATTGCAGTGACACGTCCCCGCGGCTGGCGTCCGGTGGTGTCTGAACCGGGGCATTTCCGGTCATCCCGCGCCAGATGCGCTTGAGCAGCGAGCCCAGCATGATTCACTCTCCTTGCGACGCCGCGCCCGCCCCCGCGGGGCGGCACGCTTCAGCAGCATACACCCCGACCCAGTTCAGCCGTGACTGCCGCGACCACGGGCGACCAATCACCGGACCGCGCTTGACGGAACATCCGCACCGAGGGATACCATAGCATCGTTTCGCCGCGCCATGCATAACGCCACTCGGGCGCATGCGACAGCAGAACCCAGCAACGTTGTCCCAATGCGCCGGCCAAGTGCACGGTAGTGCTGGGAACGCTCACTACCAGATCCAGTGCAGCGATCAATGCCGCAAGCTCGTCCATGTCCTGCAGCGCCTGTGGCCACCATTCGAGCCGGGCCCCCACCTGCCTTGCTGCGGCCACTTCTGCAGCGCAATCGCCACGCTGCAGGCACACGAACCGGCAATCGCGCGCGGTCAGCCAGGGCAGGCACTGGGCGAACGTCAACGAGCGCAGCTCCTCCCGCGTTCTGCGCGTGCCGCCATGCCAGCTCAACCCGACGTTGAGCGTGCTGCCGCTTTCTGCCAGACGCGATTTCCAGTCGGCGACGCGGCCGCGATCCGCAACGAGATAGCCGCAGTGATGCGGAAAGTCGGCGGGGCTACGGCGCAGAAAGCGCGGCAGGCCGCCGCAGGCGGCCTGCACGCTCAATTCGGGAAACTCCTGCAGCCAGTCGTGGTTGCCGTCGCGCGTCGCACCGTGCACGCGCGCCGCGGGGAATGAGCGTTGAAACAGTGGCGCAAGCCGCACGTCGCACTCGATCACTACGCCGCGCGCCTGCCGCAACACGTCGGGCACGCACGAGGCAAACATGACCTCGTCGCCGAGGCCTTGCTCGGCGTAGATCAGAACGTGGCGCTCCGTCAGCGCAGTGCCGTCCCATTCCGGCAATGGAAAACGCGGTGCGGCGGCTCTCCCGGTGCGCACCTGGCGCAGCTCGTAATCGCTCCAGCCGTTCGCAAAATCGCCGCGGCTGAGCAAGGCAATGCCGCGATTCCAGCGGTACTCAACCTCGTCCGGGTGCGCTTCGATCAACCGGTGGTAGTGCGCGAGCGCCAGCTCGATTTCGCCTTGCTCCTGCAACGCGAGTCCGAGGTTGGCCTGCGCTGCGACCGACTCAGGCTGTAGCGTAGCGGCATGCTCGAAAAGCCGCCGGGCGCTGTTGGCGTCACCCAGTTGCGCCAGATAGATCATTCCGGCATTGACACAAGAAGCGAAATGATCCGGGTCGAGTTCAAGCGCGCGCCCGTAACTCGCCAGCGCCGCCTGGGCATTGCCATAATGTTTATAAGTCCTGCCCAGTTCAAAATAAGGCTCGGCACTATGCGGTGCAACCCGCACCGCGTGTTGCAAATACTGCAACGCCCGCTCTTCGCCACCCGCTTCCCGCGCGAGCCTGGCCGAACCCAACAGCGCATCGACACAGTCCGGCGCAAATGCGAGCGCCAGCTCAAAACAGTCTGCGGAGTCTTCAAACCGTCCGAGTTCAAACTGAATCTCGCCCTGATTGACCAGCGCCTCGACATCATCGTGCCGGAATTCGACCGCGCGCCGGAAACACTCGAGCGCTGCCTCACGATCGCCGGCGCGGCGCAGGGCCAGGCCACGCTCGCGCCAGCCCGGATCGGGCTGCTCCTTGGTCGTATTGGAGGGATCGCGTGGCGCGGGATCAGCGGCCCTGCGGAACAATTGCTGCAGCCTGCGGGTCAGTTGCCTGAGCATGGGGTGGCATGGGGTGGCATGCGCCTGCGTCGTGCCTGCTGACCATAACTGGCGGAGTTCACGACAGCCACGCAAATGCAACTTAACGACGCTGGTCAACGCGCAACATCGCCTGCTGCTCGCCGCGCCACTCTTCCGCATACTCACAGTTCCGATATTCATCGAAGTACGGCCCGCCGAGCGTGTAATGAACCAGCGACATCCCCTGGCGCGGCGGGTTGTAGCCGACCAGATGGTTCCAGCACTCCGGCAGCGCGCCGATCAGGCCGTCGTCGCCCAGCCACTTGAATTGATGCAGATCGAGCCCCGTTGCGGCATTCACATATTGCGGCGTCAGCGCGCGGCAACGCGCGTTGTTGAACAGCATGACACTCGACCAGTTCTTTTTCTGATAAGGCGTTTGCGGCTGATCGAGAAATTTCCTGGCCTCCTTCGGCACGTGATCGTGTTTTACCACCATCACCGCATAACGCTCGTCACGCAGCGCGTAGAGCCTTGCGATATCGTCAAGCACCAGCATGTCGCAGTCCATGAACACCGACCAGCCGGCGTAATCCGACAGGTACGGCGTCAGAAAGCGCGAAAACGAAAAATCGGTAGACTGCAGCGGGTGGCGCTCGCGCGTCAGAACCCCCTTGAGTTCAGACAGCATCAGCGGGGTAATGCTGACCGGCTGCGACGAGCGCGCGTGGATGCTGTGCGCCAGCACGCTGAACGCCACCGCCTCGCGCGGGTCATAGCCGATGAACACTCTGATCATGGGGCCGGTGCTTTCCCGGTTGCAGGCTGCCGGCTGCACCAGAGCGCCCAAACCTGCCGCAAGCGGTCCTCGAGATGCCGGGTAAAGCGCCCCGCGTCGGTGAGCGGTGAACTCAGCATGCGGTCGCGCAGGCCGCGCCGCAACGTGTTCAAACGCTCGAGGTCCTGTGCAAGTTCGATTGCGATCGTCACGTATTCTTCCACGGAATCTGCAATCATACCCGTCAACCCGACGTTCGTGAGCATGCTCACGCCGACCCGCGCGACATGACTTTGGCCGGCGAGCGTGACAACCGGCAGGCCCATCCACAACGAATGACACGTCGTGGTCGTGCCGCTGAACGGAAATGCGTCAAGCGCGATATCGGCCCGGTTGTGCAGGGCAAGAAATTCAGGAAACGGCAGCCGGCCGCATAACTCCAGCCGCGACGGATCCACGCCGTTGGCAGCGAACATGGCGGCCATCCGGTCCCGGGTGCTCCCCGCGGGCACCGTTGCCACCACGAGGCGGGCGCCGGGAACCGACAACAGTATTCTGGACCAGGCGTGCACGACCTGCGGCGTGATCTTGGATACGGCGTTGAACGATCCGAAAGTCACGCGACCGGATAGCGCCGCCGGCAGGTCATTGACGGCCGGGCTGTCGTCCGGGGGGCGGAACACCATGTAGATGTCCGGCATTCTGATCAGTGTCTCGGTATGGAGATGCTCGGTCATGCCCGGCGGGTCCGCAAGCGCATCGGTGATGCGGTAATCCATCGCCGACATACCGGTGGTATTCGCGTAGCCGTTCCACGTCACCTGGACGGGCGCCGGCTGGCGCGCAAACACGAGCAGCCGGTGGCGTTCGGTATGCCCCGTCAGGTCGACCAGGATGTCTATCTGGTCCTGCCGTATCCGTTCGGCCAGTGCGTCGTCGGCAAGCTGCGCGCACTCGCGCCACTCGGCGCCGTAGCGCTTCAGGCGCGCAGTGTATGCGTCGGCCTGAATAACGTCGGAATAGCAGTAGACCTGGAACCGCTGCGTATCGTGGCATGCCAGTACCGGCTCGAAAAAATAGGCCGCGGCATGATTCCTGAAATTCGGCGACACATAACCGAGGCGCAAGCGTCGATCCGGTGACGCCTCGTTGGCAGGCGCGGAAGACCGCGTTCGCCAAGGTTCGGCGTGGACGCGTGCCCATGCCAAGTGCTCCTCGAAAACCCTGTCCGGTTCCCAACCCGGATCGAAATTGAGCGCGTAAACGTAGTTGCTGTGGGCGGTGACAAATGACGGCTGTAACGTAAACGCGCTGCGGTAGCATTCGATTGCTTCCGCGACTCTTCCCCCAAGGTGCAGCAGATTCCCCAAATTGTAGACAGCCTCGGCGAAAGCCGGCCTCAACTCCAGCGCGCGCCGGTACGAACGCTCCGCTTCATCCAGCCTGCCGGCGGCTTTCAGCGTATTCCCGAGGTTATTCCAGGCCTCGGCAAAATCCGGTCGCAATGCAAGCACGCGCTCGAGGCGGAGCACGGCCTGCGGGTATTGCCCCAGCGCATTCAGTGCGCCGGCGAGGTTGTAATAAGCCTCGACGCATTGCGGCTGAAGCGCGATCACGCGTTCGAGCAGCGCCACCGCCTCGGCGTTCCTGCCTTGCAGCATCAGGTTGCTGGCAAGCAGATGCAACACGTCGGCATCGCCGGGCGTTTCGGTGAGCGCGGCACGGTAAGCTGCTTCAGCGTCGGCGACCAGGCCGCGTTGCTGCTTGCTGAGCGCCGCGCCCAGCTGCTCATCCACGCTCGCAAGCCGCGGCGCGGCCGCGTGTCTGGGCCGCAACAACTGCCTGAAAAGATTCTTCAACACCGCTACAGTCTCGCCTCCGCAGCCAGCCCCCGCAATGCTTGTGTCACATTGGCAATCACCGGCTCCCATGCGCCGAAGCGCGGCTGCCGGTACACCCGCACCGAAGGATACCAAGGCATCTCGTCACCCACAATTCCGTAACGCCACTCGGGGCTGTACGGAGCCAGGACCCACACCGGCCTGCCCAGCGCGCCGCCGAGGTGGATCGCCGCCGTGCACACGCTGATCACGAGATCGAGCGCGTTAATCAACGCCGCGGTCTGCTCCAGGTCATCGCGCGCCTCGCGCCAGTCGGCAATCCTGACGCCGGTGGCAGCCTCGACCGCGGCGATTTCCGCGCTGCACTCGGTATACTGCAGGCTCACGCACTGCACACCCGCGCTTTGCAACAACGGCGCCCAGCGCGCGAGCGGAATCGAGCGCAGCGGCTGCCGCGATTGGTGCGTCCCGCCCTGCCACGATATTCCGATCTTCAAACCGGGTCCAAGCGCGGCGAGCCGCTCGCGCCAAACCTGAACGCGCTGCGGATCGGCCTGCAGGTAGCCGCGATGGCGCGGGAAATCGGACCAGCTCCGGCGCAGGTACTGCGGCAGGCTGCCCATCGCAACTTGCACGTCGATGCCGGTCTCCCGCCCGGCGGGCGGCGGTTCGCCCGCCGCGGTCAACGCGTACACGCTTGCCTGCGGAAACGAGCGCCGGAACAGGGTCTCGAGCCGCGGCGAACATTCGATCGTGCAGTGCCGGCTCGCCGCGATCACCTGCGGCAGACACGACGCGAACATGATCTCGTCGCCCAATCCCTGCTCGGCATACACGAGCAGGCTGCGGCCGCCGAGCGCACCGCCATCCCAGCGCGGATAATGGGTGGTGCGTTGCGGCAGGTCGGCGCTGACCAGCCGCAGTTCGTAGTCGGGCCAGCCGCGCGCAAAATCGTGGCGCAGCAAATAGGCCAGCGAACGGTGCCAGCGCGCAAGCACAAAATCGGGCTTGCGCGCGATCGCCGCATCGAATTTCGCGATTGCCGCATCAAGCCGCCCCAGTTCCCGCAGCACGATGCCGAGATTTTTCAGCAGCTCACGGTCGTCGGGATCGAGGCCGTGCGCCTTTTCGTAATAGGCGAGCGCCTGGTCGGGGCAATGCAGGTTCTGCAATACGGAACCCAGGCATTTCAACGCCTCGAGGTCATCCGGGCGCTCGCTGAGCACCGCCTCAAGCATGCGCCGCGCATCATCGTACTGCCCGAGCTCGATCTGGAGCGCCGTCCGGTTCTTGAGCAGCTTGGGCAGGTTCGGCGCCAGTGCATAGGCGTGCGTGTATGCCTCAAGCGCGGCGGCAGGCCGCCCACCGCTCTGATAGACGACTCCCAGATTAAAATACGCAGCGGCATTGCGCGCATCGAGGGCTACCGCCCGTTCGTAGCTCGCCACGGCAGCGGCGTGATTTTCCAGCACCAGGTAAACATTGCCCAGCGCGGCATGGGCATCGCTAAAATCCGCTTTGGCAGCAATCGCCTGTTGCAGGTAGCCAACCGCCGCGGCCGGGTCGCCATGCTGGCCCAGCAACGCGCCGAGCAGGTAATGCGCGTCGGCGTTGCCGGGGTCGCGCTCGAGCACACGCCGGTAGCATCGGTCCGCCGCGGCCACTTCGCCTGCCTGCTGACTGCGATAGCCCTGTTGCAGCCATTCCGTCAGTTCCTGGTGCTGCGCTGCGGACGCGACGCCGCGGCTGAAAAAATGCGCAAGAATCTTGGTCAGGATCACGGTGTCGGCAGGCGCAAGGTATGCGGCGCCATTATAGATTGTCACCGCGCTATTGACGCGGCAGTTGTTACAATCTGATAATTCACGTGGGAGACTGCTGATGGCGCTATTCGGATCGGTATCGGGAAAGCAGATCGACGAGTTCGCGAAAAACCTCGCGCTGGAACTCGCCAAGCGCTATCCTGCCGCGCTCGAAAGAGGCGGCGCAAGGCGCATTTCGATGAAGCGGGTGACGACCATACTCGAGGACACCTTCAGCCGCGCCATCGAGTTCAAGCAGCAGCACCAGCTTGGAGTCTACAAGAAGGCGCGCCTCGGCAACACCTTCCGCTGGGAGCTCGAGCGCATGGGCTACAGCAAGAAGTTCATCGAACTCGCGACCGAAGGCCTGATCGTCTACATCACGCGGGCTTAGAGATAGGGGCCGCGGCAGCGGGCAGCCGCGCTTATTTCTCGGGCGGTGGCACGTAGCCGGGAATCTTCGCCAGATCGACTTCGTCGATCTGATGCGGGTCCATGCACTGCTGGGCGTATTTCAGGTAGACCTGCTCCCAGATGAACACGTCGAACAGATCCGGATCGACGTGCCCGCCGAGCTTGAACTTGCCGAGGATGGTCAGCGATTCCGACAGCGTCTTGCCTTTCTTGTAAGGCCGGTCGCGCGCCGTCAACGCCTCGAAAATATCGGCAATTCCCATCATCCGCGCCTGCACCGACATCTGGTCCCGGGTGAGGCCTCGCGGATAGCCTTTGCCGTCCATGCGCTCGTGATGGCCGCCCGCATATTCCGGCACCTTGGTAAGGTGCTTCGGCCACGGCAAGGCCTCGAGCATCTGGATCGTGACTTCGATGTGATGGTTGATGATCTGGCGCTCGGCGGCGGTCAGCGTGCCGGCGCGTATCGTCAGATTCTCGAGTTCGTCTTCACTCAGAAAGTCGGCGGGTTTCCCCTCCACGTCACGCCAGCGATACTTGGTCGAGATCTGTTTCACCCGCTCCTGGTCCGCGGGCTGCATCAATTCTCCGCCGACATTGCAGAACCGCAGGAACTCCCGGTCCTCATTGATCTCGCGCAGCTTGAGTTCAAATTCCGGCTCGAGCTTGCGCAGCGCCTGCGGGTCGCCTTGTTCCAGCGCTTCCAGCTTCGCGTTGAGCATTGCGACCTCGGCGTCGCGCTTGATGACCTCGAAGCGCGTGTCGACAATGCTGATGCGGTCGTAGATCGTCTCGAGCTTGGTGGCCTTGTCGACCACGTGCACCGGTGTCGTGACCTTGCCGCAGTCGTGCAGCAACCCCGCGATCTTGAGCTCGTAGCGATCCTTGTCGGTCAGCGTGAAGTCCTTGAGCGGGCCGACCTTGATGTTATTGACCCCCTCCGCAATCAGCATGGTCAGCAGCGGCACGCGCTCGCAATGGCCGCTCGTATAGGGCGACTTGTCATCGATCGCGGCGTTGATCAGATTGATCAATGATTCGAACAGGTTCTGCAGATGTATGATCAGCAGCCGGTTGGTGAGCGCGATCGCGGCCTGTGACGCGAGCGATTCGGCAAGATGCTGGTCGGCGACCGAAAACGGGGTGACTGCATTGGTGACGGGATCCTTGGCGTTGATCAGCTGCAGCACGCCGATGATCTCGTTTTCATGGTTCTTCATCGGCACCGTCAGGAACGACTGCGAGCGGTAGCCGGTTTTCTTGTCGAAGTTCTTGGTGCCGGAAAAATCGAACCCCTCCTGGCTGTAGGCATCAGCGATATTGACCGACTCGTCGTGGTGCACGGCGTAGCACGCGACCATGGTGGTCACCGGTTTGCCTGCCTTGTCGAACAGGGCAATCGGATAAAACGGGATTTCGACGCCGGTCGTGCCGCCCATCGCGATCTTGAGCGTGTCGTTGCGCATGATCTCGAATTTGAGCGCGCGCTCGTCCGTCACGCGATACAACGTGCCGCCATCGGCGTTGGTAATGTTTTTCGCGGCAACCAGGATTGCTTCCAGCAACCGGTTGATATCGGTTTCTTTGGAGAGCGCAACGCCGATCTGGTGGAGCTGCTCCAGGCGCTCGAAATCGCTGCGCGGATCCGGCGGAAGTCGGGTTTGATCCATGGCGGCGAGATTCACTTGATACAGACCGCGCGCACCTGATGGATGTCGGTAATGCCCATCAACACTTTCTCGATGCCATCCTGCTTCAGCGTGCGCATTCCGGTCTCGAGCGCAGTCGCAAGCATCTCGGCGACCCGGGCGTGCTCCTGGATGTTCTTCTTGATCCGGTCGGTCCCCATCAGCAGTTCGTGCAGACCACAGCGGCCTTTGTAGCCGCTGCCGCCACAGGTCTCGCAGCCGGCCGGCGTGTAAATCGTGATTTCCCCTTTGTCATTGCCGAATTCCTTGAGCCACCCCTGAAGTTGAGCTTGCTTCGAGCCTTCGGGGTCTTTCTTCCAGGATTCGGTATTGGTGAGCTCGAGCACATACTCATCCAGCAGCGCGTGCAGTTCCTCCTCGGTCGCAACGTGCGGCTGTTTGCATTTGGCGCACAGCCGCTTGGCGAGACGCTGCGCCAGAATGCCGAGCAGCGCGTCCGAGAAGTTAAACGGGTCCATTCCCATATCGAGAAGCCGTATGATCGATTCCGGCGCCGAGTTGGTATGCAGTGTCGCGAACACTAGGTGGCCGGTGAGCGAGGCTTCGATGCCGGTGCTCACAGTCTCCTTGTCGCGCATCTCACCGACCATGATGATGTCCGGGTCGGCGCGCAGAAAGGCTTTCATCGCGATGGCGAATGTCAGCCCGGCCTTCGGATTCATCTGTACCTGACGCAGCCCGCGCTGCGTGATCTCAACGGGGTCCTCGGCGGTCCAGATCTTGGTGTCCGGCCGGTTCAGGTAGCCGAGTACCGAATGCAGCGTGGTGGTTTTCCCGGAACCCGTCGGCCCGCACACGAAGAACAGCCCGTAAGGTTTCTCGATCGCCTCCTTGCACTGCGCCAGGTTGCTCTTGGACAGCCCGAGCTTGTCGAGCGGAATCGGCTCGCCGCCGGCGAGAATACGCATCACGATATCCTCGACCCCGCCCTGCGACGGAATGGTCGCCACCCGCAACTCGATGTCGAGCGGGCCGAAGCGCTTGAATTTGATCTTGCCGTCCTGCGGTTTGCGGCGCTCCGAGATGTCGAGGTCGCACATGATCTTAAGGCGCGCCGCAATCGCGCTGCGGTAGGCATGAGGCACCGAAATATACGGCTGTAACGAGCCGTCCTTGCGGAAGCGGACCTCGGTCTTGCCCTTGCCGGGATAGGGCTCGATGTGTATGTCGGATGCGCCTTGCTGGTAGGCGTCGATAATGATCTTGTTGACGAGCTTGACGACCTCGTTGTCGGAGGCCGCGGACGCGACGTCTTCCGTCGTTTCCTCGGTAGCCTCGTCCTGCATGTCCGAGATCAAGTCGCCGATGGAGGTATCGTCGGCGATGCCACCCCCGCCGAAGACCTGGTCGAGCGTGGCCCGGAACTCGCGGCTGCCGCAGACTCTGTAAATGATCTTGTTTTTCGGATAGACGTTGTTGACCACCCGCGAACCCGAGATTCGTTCCGGGTCGGACGTGAGCACGACGATCCCCTCTTTGGTGTCGTCGATCGGCACCCAGTCGCTCGCCTCGGCAAACTCGCGGCTCATGTTCTTGAGCAGGTCGAAGGGCTTGACGCGATCGGCTTTGAACGGTTCGTAGGGCACGCCGAAATAGGCGGACAGCGCCGCGCCGAGCGCGCCCGGCTTGACCTGGAATTCGTCGCTCAGCACGGTTTCAACATCGAGGCCCTTGCGCCGCGCCGAGCGCATCGCCAGCTCGAGTTCCTCCGCCGAAATCACGGCGTCGGCAACCAGGTGGTCGTACTTGCCCTTGAGCGGCGCCGCCGGCTTCTGGCGCTGCCGGAACGCGATCGCCAGCGCCTCACACAACTGTACCACGCCCTCTTCCATCGATGCCGGGAACGGCTGACCGGTCTTGGAGTTGATGACCTCCACCACGCCGATCAGTTCCTTGGTCTGGGCATCGACCACCGGGGTTGCCAGCATCTGCTTGGTACGGTAGCCGGTCTTGGCGTCAACCTGCTTCAGGAATGTCAGCTGCGGGCTAAGCGACCTGAGTTCTTTCTCGTCGTAAACGTCGCGGATATTGAACGTCTTCTTATGCACGGCAATGAAGCCGGCGATACTCTGTTCGGCGATCGGCAGTTTCAGGTCTTTGAACGAGGTGAGGCCGGTCTTTACTTTCGAAACGATCGAGGTTTTGTCCTCGCTCACCAGATAAATCGTGAGCCGGTCGGCGTTGAACAGGTTGCAGATATCCTGGCTCAGTTCCAGGATGATCTCTTCGATATTGCTGGTGGCGTGGATCTTGTTGGTGACCGATTGCAGGTTCTTCGAGAAATCCAGCTTCTCGGCAAGGTTGTCCTGCGACGCCGGTTTGGCTTTGAGTACAGTGCTCATGGCGGTTCAATCCCTCATTTGACACTCACGACCCGGGGCGGGGTTGATATCGGTGGTCATTGACTACTTGGTGTCGAAAGTCCAGGCGCCGTCCCAGTCCATGCCGGGCGGGTTCTGGCGCTTATACGCGATGCGCTTGAAATACATTTGATACAGGTAGCTATGGTAATTCTCCGGCGACGTGTGCTGCAGATTCGAGAGCGACTGCTCTGCCTGGTCCCAGGCTTGCGCGCGATAAAGTCTCAAAAACTCGGCATACAGCTCGGCTTCCTTGAGTTTGGCCTGCTCGACCTGCCCCTGCAATCCCAGCGGCTCGAAAATCCTGACCGCCGTGTCCTTGCCCTTGACCCGCACCAGGTCGAGTTCGCAGAACACTACGTCGGACACTGCGTTCCTGGTTTCCTCCCCGACTATCATATCAGCGCCGTACTGCTTTGTGATGCCTTCCAGCCGCGATGCCAGATTCACGGCATCCCCCATCACAGTATAGGCCAGCCGGATGCGGGATCCCATGTTGCCGACGCTCATGCGGCCCGAATTGACGCCGACGCCAATGCGGATTTCAGGCCAGCCCTTAGCCTTGAATACGGGGTTCATTTTCTCCATCGCCGCGTGCATTTCGAGGCCTGCCAGGAGGCCGTTCCTCGCATGGCCGGCATCGGGCAGCGGCGCACCCCAGAATGCCATGATGCAGTCGCCCATGTATTTGTCGATGGTGCCGCGGTGCTTGTAGATGACCTCGGTGAGCGGCGTCAGGAACTGGTTCATCAGCTGTGCGAGCTGCTTCGGATCCAGGCCCTCGGAAATGGTGGTGAAACCGCGCACGTCGCTGAACAGCACGCTCATTTCGCGCGATTCGCCTTCCATCGAGAAATGCTCGGGGTTCCTGGCCATCTCGTCGACGAGTTCCGGCGGCACATACTGGCCGAACAAGCCCGTGATCTGGCGCTTGCCGCGGGTTTCGACGAAAAAGCCGTACGTCATGTTGAACGCGAACAGCAGGGCGATCATGACCAGCCCCGAGGCGAGCGGCAGGACCAGGTGACCCTGCTGGAACACCAGTGAGTTGATACCGAACGCGCCGCCCAGCACCGCCGCCGTCAACAGCAATGACCTGATCGGGTTCAGCCGCGGCAACAACAGCGCCAGGACGAGGCCGGCGAACAACAGCGCCACAAACTCGAACGCGATCACATACTCCGGGCTTTGCTTGATGTTGCCGTCGAGGATGCCCGCGATCATGTTGGCGTGGACTTCGACACCCGGGTAGATGCTGCCGACTGGCGTGGCGCGCATATCGAGCAAGCCGGGCGCGGTGGTGCCGATCAGCACGATCTTGCCTTTCAAGGCGGCGACATCGATGCGCGCATTGATCACGTCGACCGCCGACACGTACTTGAAGCTGTGCTCGCCACCGCGATAAGGAATCAGCGACGTCACCCCGTCCGCGTCTACCGGGACGCGCAGCGTTCCGATCTGCAGCCACTCGAGACTGGAATAGTCCGATGCCGCGAGTTCAGCGTCCCCGTAACGGGCGACGATAGGAGGGCTGCCGATAGTCCTGCGCACCATTGCCAGCGACAACGATTCGTAATAAGCCCCGTTCGACTCGATCAGCATCGGCACGCGGCGCAGTATGCCGTCGCTATCCGGTTCGATGGAGAAATGACCGGCGCCTGCCGCCGCCTGTTGCAATTCGGGAAGATTGGCGGTATGACCGGGGAAACTGTAAAAACTGACGCTCTTCCCTTGAAACACCCCCGCTGGAAATACCGGCTCAGGCAGCTGGCCCTTGGTCGTCTGGGTGTCCCGCGTAAATGCATAGCCGAGCACGACGGCGCGATTGCCCATGCTGCCCGCGAACATCGCGTCGTAATCGAGCTGCGGCTTCAGCTGCTTCAGGGCAGACCGGTACTGACTGACATCACGCAGTTCTTTCTGCGCGAGCTGCTCGAGCACCTTGATGCCGGAGCTTTCGTCGCGCTCCGCAAACACCACGTCGAAGCCGACAATCGCGATTTGGTAGTGATCGAACAGCCTGTCGAGCATCAACGCCAGGCGGTCCCGCGGCCACGGCCAGCGGCCTTCGCCGCCCAATTCCCTTTCCGCCAGGCTTTTTTCGTCGAGGTCGACCACCACGATGCGGGGATCCACGCCGCGCGGCATCGTCAGCACCGTCTGCATGTCGTAGAAGATGCTGTCGAGGCGGCGGATCAGCGGCAACTCGAAAAATTTCAGCGCCTGCAGCAGAAATACCAGCACCACCGCCAGGCTCAAGACCATGCGCACCAGATGTTTTTTCAAGCCATCCCCCGGGGTGCCGTACACCCTGCATGCTGACTGCAACTGCCGCGCATCGCGTCCGCGCATACCTCGATTGCCCGCGCCATCTCGTCTCCAGTCTGATAGCGGCCGGCAGGATGCTTCGCCAACGCCTTATTGATGATGCCGGCCACGCATGAAGGCAGTTTCGCATTGTAAGTCAGGATGTCGCTGTGCGGCGCGTTGGCAATCCTGATCACCAGCTGCGGCAATGAGTCGCCCTGGAACGGCAACTGGCCTGATACCAGCTGGTACAACGTCACCCCGAGCGAATACAGGTCCGAGCGGCCCTCGATTTCCTGCCCGGCGAGCTGCTCGGGCGACATGTAGTTGGGCGTTCCGAGCAGCCTGCCGGACTTGATCCGGGACGAGTCGGCGCAATGCGCAATGCCGAAGTCGGTGACCTTGACCGTGTCGCTCGCGGGCTCGTACATGATGTTGGAGGGCTTGATGTCGCGGTGCACGACGCCGTTGACATGAGCGTAGTGCAACGCCGCGGCGACGCGCGCGACGATCCGCATGACCTGCGGCAGTGGCAGCAGGTTGTCTGGCCTGATGTACGGCGTCAGATCGGTGCCTTGCAGGAATTCCATGGCGATGTAAGCGAGGCCATGCGCTTCGCCGGCGTCCAGGATCGTGACGATGTGCGGATGGTGAAGACGGCGCGCGATTGCGGCCTCGCGCCTGAAGATCTCCCGCACCGCCTGCAACCCGTCGGCCTCGAGTTCCCCCGCCAACGCGATGGTCTTGAGCGCGACCGCACGGCCGGTCTGCGGATCCCTGGCGAGATACACGAAGCCTGTTGCGCCTCTACCAAGTTCCTGCTCGATCGGATAGCGGCCGAGCATCGGCCTCTCGACGCCGCCACCAAGCGTAATACTCGGATGCTTCATGCCTCCACCTGTTTGCCGGTATGTTTTTGTCGTGTCAACGCCGACGACTGAATCATCTTACGATATTTGGCGACGAATAAAAAAGGCCACGCATTGCGTGGCCTTTTTGGCGCGGCGTTCGTGCCTGGAACTCAGCTGCCAAGCACGCTCCCCGCCTTGATGCCCCCTGCCTGCGCCAGTTCTCCACCGCCCACCTTCTTGCCATCCTCGAACTTGGCCTTCAGCACTTCGATCGAGCCGCCTTGGGCAGTGACTTTGAAACTTTGCGCCGTAACGTCAGTGACTTCGCCGATCTTCCCGGGCACGTCGGCAAAACGCCGGAAAATCTCCTTGCGCGCGTCAAAAATCTGCAGTTTCTTGCCGTTGAACGTCGTCCAGGCGCCAGGCGCCGGATTGCTGCCGCGGATCAGGTTGTAGACGTGATCGATGGGCTTGGCCCAGTCTATCCTCACCTCGGCCGCGCGGCACCAGCCCTCGTAGCTCGCCTGCGACTCGTCCTGCACGGTCTGCTGATGTTTGCCCTGCACCACGAGATCGGCGGCTTCGAGCATCGCCGCGACGCCCAGCGGAAACAGACGATCGAAATAGACGCTGCCCAGCGTATCGTCGGGACTGATCGCGGTATTTTTCTGCAGGATCACCGCGCCTTCATCCAGCCCGTCCGAGGGACGGAAAATGGTCAGGCCGGTCTCGGTTTCGCCTTTGATGATCGGCCAGTTGATCGAACTCGGGCCGCGGTACTTCGGCAGCAGTGACGGGTGATACTGGATGGTACCGCGCCTGGGTATTTTGACGAATTCCTGCGGCGCGAACTGCAGCACGAAAGCCATGATGCCGATGTCGGCGTTGGCGTCTCGCATGGCCTGCGCAGCTTCCGGCGCCCGTAACGACTTGAACTGGTGAACCTTGAGCCCCTTTTCCTGCGCCGCGAGACGCAACACGTCCGGCCGCATGCCTTCCTTCTCGGGCGCGCAGAACACGGCGACAACTTCATCGCCACGCGCGACAAAAGCTTCCAGCACCGCTTTTCCGAAGTCCTGCTGACCGATGATTGCGATTTTCATGAGTCTATCCTTATGGCCACCTTCCTCGGCAGCGATCTGAACGCGCCGCCTTTGTCCAACTCGGCGATTTGCTCGTCGCTGTAGCCGAGCACTTCCCCCAGGATCTCCTCGGTATGCTCGCCGAGCAACGGCGAGCGTTCGATCCTGGCCGGCGAGGCCGACAGCTTGATCGGCATGCCGACGTTCCACCATTTGCCGCGCTGCGGGTGGTCGAGTTCGACATACATCCCGCGCAGTTTGACGTGCTCGTCGTGGGCAAGATCTTCCGTGGACATGATGGGGCCGCAGGGCACGTTGATCTCATTGAGTATGCCCATCAGATCGCGCTTGCTGTGCTTCAACGCGAACTCGCCGATGATCTCCCACATGTCACCCTGGTGCCTGCGACGGTTTTCGATGGTGGCGAACTTGGGATCGGTTGCCAGGTCGGGCATGCCGACCTCGGGCCCGATGCGCTTGGCGAGCGCATCCCATACGGCTTCCTGGACAACAATATAAATAAAGTCATTGGTGCCCCCCGGATTGCAGCGGATCGCGTTGCCCAGCTGGCCACCACCGGAATCGTTGCCGGCGCGCGGTACCGCCCCCATGCCCTGGTGCGTGGCTGTCGAGTACTCCGGCAGCGACCCGCGAGTCAGGCGCTGGTGATCGCGCCACTTGACCCGGCACAGGTTCATGATGCCGTCCATCATGGCGACCTCGACGTATTGCCCCTCACCGGTGCGATCGCGCTGGTGCAGTGCAGCGAGCAGCCCGATCGCCAGGTGCAGACCCGTTCCGGAGTCTCCGATCTGCGCGCCGGTCACGAAGGGCCGGCCATTGGGAACGCCGGTGGTGCTCATCGCGCCGCCCATCGCCTGCGCCACGTTTTCATAGGCTTTGAAGTCGGAATAAGGTCCCGAAGATCCGAAGCCCTTGATGGATCCCATCACGATGCGCGGGTTGATTTCGTGCACTTTCTCCCAGGTAAAGCCGAAACGGTCGAGCACCCCGGGACCGAAGTTCTCCATCAGGATATCGCACTTCTTCAGCAGCTCGACGAACACCGTCTTGCCGCCGGGAGATTTCATATTGACGGTAATCGAGCGCTTGTTGCAGTTGAGCATCGTAAAATACAGGCTGTCTGCATTCGGCACATCCCGCAACTGGCCGCGCGTCGCATCGCCATTCGGCGGCTCCAGCTTGATTACGTCTGCCCCCATCCATGCCAGCAGCTGCGAGCACGTAGGCCCCGCCTGCACGTGAGTCATGTCAAGAATTCTCACACCCTTCAATGCTTCCATGTGCGTCCTCACTCGTTGTCATTTCCCGTCGCGAGATGAGCGGCGTTCGTCCGCTCGTTCTCGCGACCGCTTGAGCGGCGCGCTTGTCGCGTACGCTCCAAGCGCTATTTCTTTTTTGCGCTTTGCGGATTCAGGCTCGTGATGCGGCCGCTTTCGGTGCCGGCGGTTTCATCGATGACGGCATTGACAAGCGTGGGCTGGCGCGAGCGGATGGCTTCCTCCATTGCCTTGCGCAACTCGGCCGGGGTCGTGGCGTGCACGCCCACGCCGCCGAAGGCCTCCATGAGCTTGTCATAGCGCGCACCCTTGACGAACGCGGTGGGGGCAACATCGGGGCCGCCGGTCGGATTGACGTCGGTGCCGCCGTAGACGCCGTTGTTGTTGAAGACCACCACGCACACCGGCAGGTTGTAGCGGCAGATGGTCTCGACTTCCATGCCGGAGAAGCCGAAGGCGCTGTCGCCCTCGATCGCGATCACCGGCTGGCCGCTGACCACCGCGGCCGCGACGGCAAAGCCCATGCCGATGCCCATGATGCCCCAGGTACCGACGTCCAGGCGCTTTCGCGGCTGGTACATGTCGACGATACTGCGCGTGAAATCCAGCGCATTGGCGCCTTCGTTGACGAGGCATGCGTCCGGGTTGGCCTTGATGATGTCGCGCACCACGTTCAGCGCGCTGTGGAAATTCATCGGCACCGGATTCTTGGCCAAGGTCTCGGCCATCTTCGCGATGTTCCGGTCCTTGCGCTCGGCGATTGCATTGAGCCACTCCGCCGGCGGCTTCGCCCAGTTGGAACCGATGCCGGCGAGGAGCCGCGACACGCAGGAACCAATGTCGCCGACCAGCGGTGCGTCGATGCGGACGTTGCTGTCCGCCTCCTGTGGCGAAATGTCGATCTGGATGAACTTCTGACCGCCCCAGTCCTTGTGGGTCTTGCCGCCCCAGGTCTTGCCCTTGCCATGCGAGAGCAGCCAGTTCAGGCGGGCGCCAATCATCATCACCACATCAGCCGCAGGCAGCACGTACGAGCGGGCGGCGGAAGCCGATTGCTCGTGCGTGTCGGGCAGCAGGCCCTTGGCCATGGACATCGGCAGATAGGGGATACCGGTCTTCTCGACCAGGGCGCGGATGTCCGCGTCGGCCTGTGCGTAAGCCGCGCCTTTGCCCAGCAGGATAAGCGGGCGCCTCGCGCTCTTGAGTAGTTCAAGGGCGCGCTGCACGGCGTCCTGGGCCGGGATCTGGCGCGGCGCCGGATCGACCACCTCGATCAGCGATTTCCTGCCGGCCACCGCGTCCATGGTCTGGGCAAACAGCTTGGCCGGCAAGTCGAGGTAGACGCCACCAGGGCGGCCGGAGACGGCGGCACGAATGGCGCGCGCGATGCCTACACCGATGTCCTCGGCGTGCAGCACGCGGAAAGCGGCCTTGCACAGCGGCTTGGCGATGGCCAACTGGTCCATTTCCTCGTAGTCACCCTGCTGCAGGTCGACGATCTCGCGCTCGCTGGAGCCGCTGATGAGGATCATCGGGAAGCAATTGGTGGTAGCGTTGGCCAGTGCGGTCAGGCCGTTGAGGAAGCCGGGGGCGGAAACCGTCAGGCAGATGCCGGGCTTGCGCGTCATGAAGCCGGCGATGGCGGCAGCGTTGCCGGCATTCTGCTCATGGCGGAACGAAATCACGCGCATGCCTTCGGCCTGTGCCTTGCGGGTGAAATCGGTGATCGGGATGCCAGGCAGACCGAAGATCGTATCGATGCCGTTGAGTTTGAGGGCATCGATGATGAGGTGAAAGCCGTCGGTCATTGCTTCGGATTGTGCATCGGTTGTCATGCTGGAATGCCGCGCATTCCCGCTGGCGGTTCCGGCGGCGGCTTTGGTGTCAGTAGCGGTGTCCATATAGACCTCCTGCGTGAGTGGTGGGCCCTGGGCCGGAAAATCTGGTTTTTCTGAAGGGGTTCAAATATA
>Ga0082335_1002004_pt1 | contig 39896 bp, 37 predicted proteins | sample Subgrocontami58m_FD_72375 | JGI IMG/M metagenome (GOLD analysis project Ga0082335, IMG submission 72375) | Subsurface groundwater microbial communities from S. Glens Falls, New York, USA - GMW37 contaminated, 5.8 m (SPADES assembly) (version 2) ...
GGCTCGCCGACCTGACGGCGGCCGTCGCGGCGCAAGGTCGGGCCCAGAGCCTCGAGGCAGCAGCGCGGGTCGCTGCGCAGGATCAGGCGCGGGAGCAGCTCCGGCGCTTCCTCACGCCCAACCAAGGCTATCAGCCTTCGACCGTCCGCATGTTCCATGAATGAGCCCGCCGCCACGTGGGCAAAGAGCACGGAGTAAAAGCCGATGGGCGGTACAGGCGTCATCGACCGGTTCCTCGAAGTCTTTACCAGCTACATCGACAGCGGCTTCGGGCTGCTGGGCAGCGAGGTCGGCTTCCTGGCGGCGACGCTGGCCGCGATCGACCTGACGCTGGCCGCCCTGTTCTGGGCGTGGGGCAGCGACGAAGACGTCATCGCGCGGCTCGTCAAGAAGGCCTTGTTCATCGGCGTCTTCGCCTACCTGATCGGTAACTGGAACAGCTTGGCACGCATCGTTTTCGACAGCTTCGCCGGCTTGGGCTTAAAAGCCTCCGGCACTGGTCTGTCGGCGGCGGATTTCCTGCGCCCGGGACGTGTCGCCCAGGTCGGTCTCGATGCCGGGCGGCCGATCCTCGACTCGATCTCCGGGTTGATGGGCTTTGTCAGCTTCTTCGAGAACTTCATCCAGATCGCCGTATTGCTCTTTGCCTGGGTGGTAGTGCTGCTCGCCTTCTTCATCCTCGCTGTCCAGCTCTTCATTACCCTGATCGAGTTCAAGCTGACCACGCTCGCAGGCTTCGTGCTGATCCCCTTCGGGCTCTTCAGCAAGACCGCCTTCCTTGCCGAGCGCGTCCTGGGAAACGTCGTGTCGTCTGGCGTGAAGGTCCTGGTGCTGGCCGTCATCGTCGGCATCGGCTCGACCCTGTTCTCGCAGTTCATCTCGGGATCGGGCGGCGCTCAGCCCTCCATCGAGGATGCCATGGCGCTGGTGCTCGCCTCCCTGGCGTTGCTGGGCCTCGGCATCTTCGGCCCCGGCATCGCCAACGGCATCGTTTCGGGCGGCCCCCAACTCGGGGCCGGCGCAGCGGTAGGGACCGGTCTGGCTGCCGGTGGCCTCGGCGTCGCGGCAGGCGCCATTGCCGCAGGCGGCGCGAGCGCCGTAGCCGGGGCGGCGCGTGGCTCCGCGGCGCTCGCCGGAGGGGCCGCGGCCGCCTACCGCGGCGGCGGTCTGTCCGGCGTGACCATGACGGGAATGTCCGGTGCGGTCAGTCCGCTCCGCCGGGCGGGTTCGAGCCTCGCAAGCAACTTCGAAGCGGGTGGTCGCGCTGCTGGCGGCGGTGCCGAGGCCGGAGCCGCGCCCGAACCGCGCGACGCGCCGCCCGCCTGGGCGCGGCGCATGCGGCGGAGCCAGGCCGCAAGTCATGGCGCCTCGGCCGCCATTCACGCCGTCCGCTCCGGCGATCACGGCGGCGGCGGATCCTCCATCGATCTCTCCGAAGGGAACCGTTGATGTTCAAGCGTTCCTCCGTGCGCTACGGCCACACGCCCGCGCCCGAGACTCCCTATCAGAAGGCCGCGCAGGTCTGGGATGACCGGATCGGGTCTTCCCGGGTTCAGGCGAGGAACTGGCGGCTGATGGCCTTCGGTTGCCTGGTCCTGGCGGGCGGTTTGGCCGGCGGTATGGTCTGGCAAGCGGCACGCGGCACGATCACGCCCTGGGTCGTTCAGGTCGACAGGCTCGGGCAGGCGCAGGCCGTCGCGCCGGCCGATGCCTCCTACCGGCCCGCCGATCCGCAGATCGCCTTCCATCTGGCCCGCTTTATCGAGGATGTGCGCGGCCTGCCAGCCGACGCCGTGGTGCTGCGCCAGGGCTGGCTGCGCGCCTACGACTTCACCACCGATCGCGGCGCCGCAGCGCTGAACGATCATGCCCGTCGCAACGATCCCTTTGCCAACCTCGGCAAGATGCAGATCTCCGTCGAGGTCTCAAGCGTCATCAGGGCGTCGCCGGACAGTTTCCGCGTTGCCTGGACGGAGCGCCGCTATGAGAGCGGCCAGCTCACGGCCACTGAGCGCTGGACCGCCATCCTCACCATCGTGATCGAGGCGCCGCGCGATGCCGATCGCCTGCGCAAGAACCCGCTGGGAGTGTTCGTCAACGCCATCAACTGGTCGAAGGAGCTCGCACAATGATGCAGGCAGGAGACAAGCGGCCTCTAGGGCCGACGATCCTCATCTCGCTGCTAGCGCTTACGGGATGCGCATCGGGCAAACCACCGCAGATCAGCTACGACGAGAGCGTGCCGCCGCTGCCCGTGTCCTCGGCGCCCGCCGAGGATCGGCCGCGGCCGTTGCACGTGCCGCCGTCTTGGACGCCGGCGCGTGGCGGCGGCATGGTCGAAGCGAAGGAGCCGATCGCCCGGGTCGACGCCGCCAACGACGCCGCACGGATCGAGCCGCGCCGCGAGGGATACTTCAACGCCGTTCAGGTGTTCCCCTACAGTCCGGGCGCCCTCTATCAGGTCTATGTCGCACCGGGACAGGTCACCGACATCGCCCTCGAGCCGGGCGAGCAGCTCACCGGCTCCGGGCCGGTTGCGGCCGGCGACACCGTGCGCTGGATCATCGGCGACACCGAGAGTGGCGACGGTGATAGCCGACGCGTCCACCTTCTGGTCAAACCGACCCGGCCTGCCATCGAGACCAACCTCGTGGTCAACACCGACCGGCGCACCTATCTGATCGAGCTCCGCGCGCACGAGCGGCCCTACATGCCCTCGGTCGCCTGGTTCTATCCCGAGAGCCGCAGCAGGAGCATGCGCGCCGCGCCGCCGACGCCGGTCCTGCCTGAGGTGGTGCAACGGCGCTACCGGTATGCGATCGACGGCGACAGGCCGCCCTGGCGGCCGGTCAACGCCTATGATGACGGCCGCAAGGTCTACATCGAGTTCTCGGCCGGCATCGTGCAGGGCGAGATGCCGCCGCTCTTCATCGTCGGGCCGGACGGCAAGCCGGAGATCGTGAACTACCGCCCGTATGGCAACGTGCTGATCGTCGACCGGCTGTTCGCCGCGGCTGAGCTGCGCCTGGGCGGCGAGAGCCAGCAGAAGGTCCGGATCATCCGCACGGACGGTAGGCCGCAGCGATGACGGATCAATCGCAGTCCGACTCCCTAACCTCGACGACGACGGGTCCCTTCAGGCTGCGGCCGGAGGGACCGCGCGTCATGCGCCTGTCGCGCAGTGTCCTGGTCGGCGGCACCGCGCTGACCTTGATCCTGATCTGTGGCGCCGTGCTGTGGGCCTTGCAGGGCGATCGGCTGCGCGGGGCCGCACCCCAGGATCTCTACATCACCGACCGGCCGCGTATGGCTGATGGCCTTGCCGGGTTGCCACGCGATTACACCGGAGTCCCGCGCGATGTCCCGCCGCTCGGGCCGCCGCTGCCCGGCGACCTCGGCCGGCCGATCGTGGCGGCCCAAGGCCAATCCGGCCCGTCGGCGCCCGATGCGGAGCAGCAGCGCCGGGCGCAGGAGACGGAATCGGCTCGCGTCAGCCGCCTGTTTGCTCCAGGCAATCGCCAGCAACAGCCGGTAAGTACAGGTCCGACTGCTTCTCAGGGATCGATATTCGGGGGCTTGGCATCGGCCGATGAGGCATCGATCCAGAACGGGCAGGATCGAAAACTCGCCTTCATGAATACGCCCGTCGATCGGCGTACGACGAGTCTCGATCGCCTGGCGCCCGCCGCATCGCCCTATGTCCTGCAGGCGGGCACCGTCATTCCGGCGGCCCTCATCACCGGCCTCCGGTCCGATCTTCCCGGCCAGATCACGGCGCAGGTGACGGAGAACGTCTACGACACGCCCACTGGCGGATCGTTGCTGATTCCCCAAGGTGCCAGGCTGATTGGAGTTTATGATAGTCAGGTTTCTTTCGGGCAGTCGCGTCTCCTTCTTGTGTGGACGCGGCTGATCCTGCCCAATGGCTATTCGATCGTGCTCGAACGCCAGCCCGGCGCGGACGCAACCGGCCAGGCTGGCCTGGAAGACGGCATTGACCATCACTGGGGATCTCTGTTCAAGGCGGCACTGCTTTCGACCATCCTGGCTGTGGGCACCGAGCTGGGTTCCGATCAGAACGAGAGCGATATCGTTCGCGCCATGCGCAAGGGCACCGGCGACACCCTGAACCAGGCCGGTCAGCAGATCGTGCGGCGCAATCTCAACATTCAGCCGACGCTGACCATTCGTCCCGGCCATCCCGTGCGGGTGATCGTGACTCGCGATCTCGTACTTCAGCCTTATCGTGAGTAGGAGACAAGCGATGTCCAAGAAGCTGAGACTGGGCGCCATCCTGGACGAGAAGCCGGTGAAGTTGACGGTCGACCTGCCGGCGGCGATTCATCGCGATCTCCTGGCCTACGCCGACGTGCTCGGCCGCGAGACCGGACAGGCGATCGATCCGGCGAAGCTCGTCGCACCCATGCTGGCAAGATTCATGGCCACGGATCGAGCCTTCGCCAAGGCACGCCGCACTTTGAGTCGCATCAATGTGACGACCACGACGCTACGTGAGTAGCGTCGGATGATGGGTCTTGCGCAAAGACTCGAGGAATCGCGCCAGTGCCGGATTGTTGTTGTGCTGCTCCCAGCAGGCCGTGAAAGTAATGTGGCTTGGGCCCGATGCATCGCGAACCTCTCGAAAGCGGACCCCCGGATAGGCAAGGCTGGTCCATGATTCGCAGAGAATGCTGACATGACGACCGGCCTCAAGCATCGCCAGGACGTTTTCATTGCCGATATCCCAGGTCTCGATAGCGGGAGCATCTCCGGGCGACGCGAGCTTCCTCAAAATGATGTTGCGTAAATCCGGTCCAGGATCGCATTGGCTCAGAAGGAATGTCTCGTCCTTGAGATCGCTCCATTCGAGGACGTCGTTGCTCGACAGAGGGTGCCTGGCCGGTAGTGCGACAACAATGCGTTCTGACCATAGCGACATTGAAGGCCCTGCGTATTGCCGGGTCTGACCTGCGAATATGGCAACGTCCAAGTCTCCGGTGCTAAGGGCAGCTATCAGCTGAGCGCGAGACCGTTCGGTGACTTGTATACCGATTTCAGGAAACGACTTGATATGATCCGCCAGGACAGCACGGAGCTTGCCTGCTGAAACCGATGTACAGAACCCTGTCTTCATGACGCCGGCTTCCCCGCGACCGGCTAAGCGCGCGCTTGCCACCATATCGTCTACTTCACCGAAAAGCCGCCGAGCAGCCCGTGCCATGTTTGCGCCGGCTGATGTGAGACGCACTCCGCCACTTGAGCGCTCGAACAGAGAGACACCGAGTTGCACTTCAAGCTGGCGGATCCGGCGGCTGAGTGCGGACTGCTTGAGATTGAGAGCGGCAGCAGCTTGCCGGAAACTGCCATGCTCCGCGGCTGCAATAACGCCGCGCAACGAACTCAGATCGAGGTCCATAATTTGACCATGAGCTTGCTAAGGGTGTGATGCTGTCGTCTCCGGCTTTCAATAGGGAGTGAAACCTCGCACTGTAATGACGCTCGACACACATCTCTGCAATGATTGGCAAGCTTCCAAGCGGCCGGGTAGTCGCGGGCCGCCACTGCGCTAAGAGGTCGTGCAATTTGAGGTGGTTGAGCGCCCCCGCAACCACCTCAACTTGTGCAGATCAGCCGCCCTAACCGGGATACCAGAAGGAAGCACTTCTACCTACGTGCGTCGGCAGTCTCCTTCGACTCATCTGCAGTTCGCTTAGTATCAACGGGAACAGCTCGGTTCGGGCCCCTGCAGTGACGAAACGGCCGATAGTTTCCGAGCTTGGTCCGAGATCTGTAGTTGCCGTCGTCAAAGCCGAGCGGCTTGCTGCCCCTTCACGGGGATCCCGGAGTTTGCGATATCGGTCGCCGCGCGATGCCGGATGCTGTGGGTGCCGATGCGCGGCAGCCCGGCACGCCCGAGGATGCGCTGCCAGCCCTTGTAGTAGGTGTGCTTCGGCATCGGCCGGTTGGGATCGAAAATGGAGGGGCAGACGTAAGGTGAGTTTTCCAAACGCGGCGCCGCCTCGAGCAGGCAGACCGCCTCGGCGCTCATCGGCTTCGACATGCCGCCGGTCTTGCTGTCGCGCCATTCGACGCGGCGGTTGTCGAGATCGACCCAGGCCCATTCGAGCTTGAGGATCTCCGACATTCGAGCCGCAAACTCGAACTGTAGCCGGACGGCGATGAGGATGAACGGGTGGGCGAGGGCGGTCGCAGACCTGGAAGGCTTTCCTTCACAATCATACGGCCGGCATCGCCGCCATGGATTTCCTGGTCGTGCCGACGGTCGGCTTCAAGCTGCTCTTCGTCTTGCTCATTCTCTGGCACCAGCGCCGGCGGCTGATATCTCTCAGCGTGACGATCAATCCGACGGCGGAGTGGATTGCTCGCCAGATCACCGATGCCTTTCCTTGGGATGAAGCACCAGAATACATGATCCGAGACCGCGACGCGTCCTACGGCCACGCTGTTGCTCGGCGTCTTGCGGCGATGGGCATCCGTGATCTCCCGACGGCCCCAAGGTCACCCTGGCAGAACGGGCGTGCGGAGAGGCTGATTGGATCTATCCGCAGGGAGTGCCTCGATCATATCGTCGTCTTTGGCGAGGCCCCGGGCCAGCCTCGCCGCCTGCATCTGCGCGACCCTCTGTGCAGCATCTGGGCACAGCCAGGAATTACCCAAGATGGATCGGGTCACTGTTGCCAGCCTATCCCCTCACGACAAGCGCTGGTTGTGGTCTACGCGGGGGCGTAGTTGCCTCTTAGATGTTTAGCCCCGGCATTTGCTGGAGCGGATCAAGGACGAATCGCTCTGGCTGAGATGTCCAGGTCTTGCAGACGTATTCGTAAGGAGTGAGGCCGTTCAAGGTCTTATGCAGCCTCCGGAGTGACGCCAATCGCGACGTGTCACTCTCCAGGATGATAGGGGAGAAGACAGATCAACCCAAACCGCCAGCTCGAATGGCGGTACGGGAGGGACAGTCCGACCCGTTCATTGCGCGCTTGCCAGTCGATGCATGGCGCGACCAAGAACGTGAACGCCGCCAGCGAAGTCTTTGCGGTCCAGTGCTTCGTCGGAATTGTGGCTGCCGTTTGCGTTGCGGACGAGGATGACCGCCGACGGAATACCCGCCCGGACGAACATCGCCGCGTCATGTCCGACGGTGGGCATGCGGCGCGTGGCGATTCCTAGTGCACCTGCGGTGTCTTCGATTAGCGCGATCAGCGTCGTGTCCAGTTGAGTCGGTGTTGTCCCTACCTCTCGACCGAGCTCGAAAGTGACGCCCCGATCGTTCTCGATGCCCTTGATCAGATCGAACAGGTGGGATCGCGCCGCATCGAGTGAGGTCTTCACGGCCGCGCCAATATTCAGGCTGAATTTCGCGTCTCCGGCCACTTTTGTCATGGCGTGTTGTGCTGCATCCGTCGAGAATTTGCCGACTGTGAGGACGAAATCTTCGTCTCCTTGCGCGATCCTGTCCTTCCAGTACCCATCGAGACTGAGCGCCAGCTCCGCCACGGCAAGGACTGCGTCCTGCCTGAACCGTCGTGGCAGTGCGGCCGAATGGCCATAAGCGCCGATGCAACACGCGTCAGGAAAGCGGACATTGCCGCGCACTGCGGTGGCGATGCCGACCGGAATGCTGTCCGATTCCAGAAGGGGTCCTTGCTCGATATGGAGTTCGAGAAAGGACGTGACAAGATCGGAATTGAGCAGGGACGCGACGGCCCCGTCCGTTCGCGGATATCCCAGGTTCTGAATGTGATGTCGCAGCGATTGTCCGCTGTCGGATCTGACAAGATCGCCGATCTCATCCAGTGTCGACAATCCGAGCATGAGCCGGCTGCCGAGATAGGCAGTGCCGAACCAGGGGCTCTCCTCGCATCGCATGGCTACAGCCCGAAAGGGCCGGGCCGGATTGGGGTCGGCATTGGCCGCGGCGAGCACGGCAAGGCCTGCCGCTACGCCAGCGAGGCCGTCGTAATTTCCGCCGTGCGGCACCGAATCGAGATGCGAACCCGTTGTGACGCAGGGCGTCGCAGGATCGACACCGGGCAGCAGGAACTGAATGTTTCCAAACGCGTCGTTCAACACCTGCAGGCCATGCCGCCGCGCAAAGGCGCGGACGAGGTCTGCGGCCATCTCTTCGTTCCTGCTCCAGGCAGCGCGCGTGATGCCAGGGCTGTCTGTCGTCTCACGTCCGATCCGTTCCAGGAGCTCCCAGACTTCTGTGATGCATGAGTCGAGATGGGAATGAACGTCGGTCATATACAAAGTCCCTCGGGCACCGCCACGCGATCATGTCTGTCTGCAAATGCGGCAGCAAGCGGCGGCGCTCAGGGCGGCGGGGCCGACCCGGTCGTCAGTGCAATCTGTTGACTTACCGCGCAGAATCCAGAGAACGTTGGATATCAGGTTCCCTATGCGCTGAACCGGCGCACGTTCCCGAGCTGATGCCAACCCCGGGAGCGCGGACCTCCATGTGAGCGTGTCCCGGAAGTGCGCATTCGATGTCACTTCCGGTAGGTGTCGCCGGGGGTGGGCGGGGCGGCTCCCGTGGCGGTGGGGACACCGCGGTTGAGGAGGATTTCCTAACAGTTCTCGGTACGTTGCCTCGCGGTCTCCATCGACCCGAGGCGGTCTGTATCCCAGAAGGAAAGTGGTTCGCCATTCCTTTGGCGCGCCACCCGTGCGCAGCAATCCGCAGATTCCGATGCATGAGAAAGGCGATATCACGCTCTTCCTGTTGGGGGGCGATCGTGTTCCATATCGCCGAGCGCCAAAAAAAGGGGGGTCCGCCTCGGGCTTGTGAGGAGCTCTTTCCCCTGCAAGCCTGATCGACCCCCCTCGAAGCGTTCGACGTGCAGCCGGCGCCGGGTCAGGCGGCCAGTGCCTCCTTCGTCAGGCTCCAGGCCTGGTTGAGCTTCTTCGACCGCACCGCGAAGTCGGCCTTCGCGTCGGCAATGCGCCGATCGATGCGTGCCCGGGCCCAGGCGTTGGCGCCTTTCGCCTGGTCCTGAAGCGCCTTCAGCTTCGCTTCCATTTCAGCCTTCGCCTCGTCGAGCCGCGCCTTGGCCTGGTCCTGCGTCGCACTCAACTGCTTCCTGACGGCGTCGATGTCCTTCTGGATCGCGGCCTTGTGTTCGGCGCTGGCCTGCTTAAGCTCCTCATCGAGCCTCTTCAGATCCGCCTGAAAGGCCGCCGCCTCGCGGTTCACCTGATCCTCGACGACTTCGGAACGCAGCCGGCGGAAAACGACGGCGCCGTACTTGTGCAGCCTCGTGTCAGCCGGGGTCGTCCAGTTTTCGTCCATGTCGGCAATGACGGCTGCCTTGCCGGGAACGAGAGCCTTCGACACTTCTTCGACGAAGGTCACGCTGATGCCGCTCCGGTCGAGGTCGAACAGGAGCCCGGTCAGCCCGCCGATGGCGGCGCCGATCGGCAGGCCCACCGGCCCTCCGAGAAGTCCGATCAGACCGCCGGTCAGAAAGCCGACGGCAGTTCCCGCGGGACCCTGCTCGTCGACCCGCTTGACCGCGATCTTGCCGTCCTTGTCCTTGACGAGGACCGTTGTCGCATAGAGCGAGATCTCGCCGTCCTTGTGCAGATCTCTGAGGGCGCTGAGACCCTCGAAAGCGGTCGCTTCGGTATCGAATACCGCCACAAGCATCTTGTTCATCTGTAACTCCTCATGTTGGGTTTGTTGGGATTGCGTCGTTCGACTTGAGTTCACTCCCGGTTCAATACGCGTCGCCACACGATCGCAGGTCGGCTATTGGGCCGGACTGGAGCCGGTCGCCCGCTTGAACGCCTCCCGCGCGGCCTGATTGGCGCGATCGAAGGTGGCGCGCGTTTCAGCCAGGGCGGCGTTGAGGGCCGACCAGGACTCCGTTCCCGCCCGGGCGACGTCCTGCAGCTTTTTCTCCGCGGTGACGGCATCGGCCTTCATGCGTGAGACGGTCGCATCGATTTCCCGCCGGCGCTCGATGGCGAATTCCTTCCCGGCCGCATTGAGCTTGTCCGCCGTTTCGCGCCACGCATTCAACTGCGCTGCGACCTGGCTCTGGAAGACAGCTTGCTGTTGCTCGATCCCCTTGCCGAACGTCTCGAGGTACTTCGCGGTCTCGACCTGGAAGCTCTTCCACTCGGTTTCCAACCGTACCTTGGCGCCGTCCCAGGCGCCTTCGCCCGCAGCGGCCTGCTTCTTGACGGTGCCTTCGAATTCATTCCGCTTCTTCTTCATCTCGGCAATGAATTGATCCGCCTTGACGCGGGTCTCCGCCTGCATCCGGGCGGACCTGCTTTCGAGCGACACCAGGGTGGCGTCCATCTCGTCGATCCGCTCCTTGGCCCAACTGAGAAAAAAGTGAGCGCTGCTGGTTTGCGTGGCCATGACTAGTCCTTTCCGATGGTGATCTCCTGTCGCAACTTCTTTTTGCCAATCCGATGCCCATCGTTCTGTTCGAATTCGAACGTTCGGACCGGACGAACGAACCGGTCTCTTGATCTACGTCAAAGAATGGCCCGCCGGCGTGTGCACTTATCCTTGCGCAATGAGCTGGCGTGATGAGCCGATGGTGAGTCTGTCAGAGGTGTGCCGCCATGAACGTGACTTCGATCGGTCCGGTTCCAGCTCCGACTCCTGAACGCAGAGGCATCAACAATCGCCTTCTGCTTGCGCTGCCGCCCGCGACACTGGACCGTATACTGCGGGTTGCCGAGCCCGTGAGTCTGGTCCAGGGGCAGCGAATCGACCGTGCCGACCAGCCGATCATGCACATCCATTTCATCAACCGGGGACTGGTCTCCATTGCCAAGACCCTGGAGGACGGGCGGACCGTCGAGATTGGCGCCATTGGCATCGAGGGCGTTGCCAACCTGCTTCCGTTTGTCGGCATCCATAAGGCGATCCTGGACGCGGTCGTGCTAATTCCAGGAACGGCTCTTCGCATCGGATGCGATGTCATGAGGCGCGAGCTGGAGAATGACAGCGCTTTTCGCCAAGTGGTGCAAAATTACGTGCGCTTCGGCCTGAGCGAACTTGCCCGGCATATTGTATGTGGTCGACTGCATCATATCGAGCAACGATGCTGCCGCTGGCTGTTGATCGCGCACGACCACGCTCTGTCGGACGAATTTCCCGTGACGCACGAGTCGCTTGCCATGATGCTCGGCAACCAGCGCGCAGGCGTTTCGATCGCCATGGGTTCGCTTGTGAAAGCCGGATTGATCGAGCACAAGCGCGGGACGGTGATCATCATCAACCGGCCAGGCCTCGAAGCTGCAGCCTGCAGCTGTTACCGCGAGATGCAAAACGAACTCGATGAATTCCTTCCGCCCGCCAGGGGCGCGGGTTCGGAGCCAAACAGAACAAATCGCCCGATGAACCTTCGAGGCGCCGCCCCGGAAAGCAAGGCGGTACGTCAGGACGGCACGCGCGGCAGCATAGTGAGTTGAAGAGCGCCACGCCGAGCGCAGGACTCTTATGAAGTGCGACAGAGCAGGGCTGCAATACCCCGCAAAGCGGTGCGAGAAAATTCGTCGCACCATATGCTAAGTCGTTGAACAGGTTGGCTTGCGACAGTCCGTCTCGGCACCGTTGATTCACGTCAATGCGGTTGGATTCGTATGATCTGATTTTTGGCTGCGATCGCCGGTTTGCTGGAACTTTTCTCTTCCCGCACAGGTGTCGAGCCCGGATACTTCCATCGCGGGGACGCTAGATGGTCAGACTCAGCTCGGCCGACAGGCTTTACTCGACAGCTCTGCTCGCGGTTAGGCGCCGACAAGCAGTGCCGCCACCAGGCAGTAGGCCACGGAGTCGGTGACGCCACGCTGCCTCAGCAGCGTCCAGCCCAGCCAGACTAGCATCAGGCTCAGCATCCAGCTCACGATGTTCGGAGCATCGGGATAGCCGAGCGCATGCAGGGGAGCGGCAAAAAGCGGATATGACATTTGCGGGAGCACGGCCGACTCAATCGGGGCGCGATAGATCGTCAGTCCCTGATCAGCCACGACGCGTGCCGGCAACAGCATATGGTAGAAAAGTTCGTCGATCTTGCTGGAGGGAACGACGGCCGCCAGGAGGTTCAATCCCGCAGCGCCTGCGGCAATGGCGAGGGCACTCCGGGGAATTGAGGCGAGATTGCCGACCTTCCAGGTGGGACGACAGAATTTCCACCCTACAATGCCGCAGGCGAGCGACCCGCACCAAATGGAAATCAAGGATAAGGGCGTTGCAGCCTGAGCCATCGCAACGATCTGGACGGCGAGGCTGGACGTCTGAATGCCCAGCAACACTGCGACGATCTGGCAAAACGGTGGCGGAAGGCGCACGTGCAGCAGCCGTAGAAGCAATAGACCGAGATCCATGCAAGCTGCAAATGTCGACATTCCGAAAATGACAACGGCAGGTGTCGAGTATGCGGTTGTGGCAAGGAAGGAGGTCAATGGCGGATCGCGTTCACTGCGAGCGTCCGCAGGCTGGTGCAAACGAAGCTGGAATATCCTTTCTGAGTCAGTTGCCTCTGCGGGCCAAAATCTTGAAGTACAAAATGTGCCAGATCGCCGCGATGCGGTCGCGCCACGTGATCTTCTTGCCCTCTCCACGGTCGCGTGGTGAACAGGAGAATGGCAGTTCGACGATCACCGGCGCTCATCGTCCAGATATTCTGATTGAGGTGCTTGAAGGCAGTACAGCTGAAGTGGAGGCGATCGAAGCACTCATGCCCTATCACCTATACCTCAACTAGACGGATGGACTTTACTTTCATCCGCGCCTAGTGGCGGTAGCGATTGCGGCGACCATCGCGAGGTTGCTGAAGAGCCGGATGAGGCGGGGATCTGCCTCCGCTTCCGGGCGCATGCGCTTCTCCGCATCACCAGCATGGTCGGCCAGATCTGTCATGCGTGGCGAGGCCCCTCGGCCGGCGCCAGCGGGTCGGGGGCGCTGTTGTCGGCGGTTGGCGCCGGAATGATTTTGCCCACCCTCAATATGGCGGCCGTGTCTGCGACCGACAGAGGCTTGGAGTAGTAGTAACCCTGCACCGCGCGGCCGCCCCAGGACTTTACCAAGTCCAGTTGCTCCGCGGTTTCAACACCTTCCACCACGACGTTCAACCCCAGGTCCCCTGCCAAACCAATGGCCGCCCTGACGATTTTCGCATTGGCGGAGCCGGCGCTCAGACCGATCATGAAGTTCTGCGCGATCTTGATACGGTCGATCGGCAAGCGGGCGAGATACTCGAGCGACGAATAGCCGGTGCCGAAATCGTCGATCGCCAGGCGCGCTCCAGCCTCGCGTAGTTGCACTAGAACCGCGCTATGCTCCTGGGTGGCTTCCATCAGAACGCCTTCCGTGAGCTCGAGCTCGAGAGTCCCTGGTGACAAGCCGGCTTCGGCCAACACCAACGCGACGTCATGCTCCAGCGCGAGCGGAGTCTTGAATTGCAGTGCTGACACGTTCACCGCCATGAGTGGCACGGCCATGCCGCTATCGAGCCATTCCCTGGTTTGCCGGGTGGCCTCGTGTAGGACCCAGGACCCCATGGCCACGATCAATCCATTCCTCTCCGCTACGGGAATGAATTCACTCGGCGCAATCAGACCACGTGTCGGGTGTTGCCAGCGAAGCAGCGCTTCGAGGCCGATGATGCGATTCGTCTCTATTTCGATCTGCGGCTGGTACATGAGAAAAAACTCGCCGGCGAGGAGCGCCTTGCGCATGTCGTTGTCGAGCAACACGCGGGCACGCACTTCGACGTCCATTGCATCGGTGAAGAACCGATAGGTGCCGCGCCCTTCCGCCTTCGCACGGTACAATGCCACATCGGCGTGAGACAGAAGCGTCTCGGGATCCGCCGCGTCCATGCCATACACGGCAACACCGATACTTGCGCCGCTATGGATCTCGTTGCCGTCGATCGACAACGGCTGTCCGAGCAACTTGACCAGCTTGTCGGACAGAATGGCGGCGTCGGCTGGATCGTGGACATCCTCCTCGATAATGGCAAACTCATCGCCCCCGAAGCGGGCCACCGTATCGCTTTCGCGGACGGCCTCCCGCAGCCGCCGCCCGACCATTTGCAGCAAGAGATCGCCTGTGGGATGACCCAGGGTGTCATTGACGTCCTTGAAGTGATCCAGGTCGAGATACAATACGGCGCAGTGCGTTTTTCCGCGTTCCGCCCGGGCGATGGCCTGTCGCAGGGCCTCCACGAACACAGGACGATTGGCGAGCCCGGTCAGTGAATCGTGATGCGCCATGTGGGAGAGTTGTTGTTCCGCAAGTCTGCGCTCCGAGATGTCACGGATCGTCGCGACGCTGTGCCATTTGTCATCGAGCCGCAAAGCGGCAACCGAGAGCTCAACCGGAATTTCCACGCCGTCCTTGCGCATTGCGGCAAGTTCCAGAGTCTCGCCTAGGACTGCGCCCTGGCCTGTTGTCCCGAATTCCTTCATTCCGATGGCTGCCTTCGCGCGGAAGCGCTGCGGGGCAAGAAATTCGTGCACGTTCCTGCCGGTGGCTTCGCGTTCAGTATAGCCAAGAATGCGTTCCGCCGCGGCATTCCAGTAGCCGACCGTTCCGCCGCCGTCGATCAGGATGATCCCATCCTGCACCGTTTCGCTGACCGCCCGGAAGCGTCGTTCGCTCCCCTGCAATGCCGCGAGAGTGAGCTCGCGGGAGATCAGCATGCCGATCAGGTTTGCCAGGGTGGCAATCTTCTCTATCTCATTCTGCAACCAGTCATGACGGATAGTGCAATTGTCGATGCCGATAGTGCAGGGAAACCTACCCGGACCATCGCGGCAGCCCGCGACATCACCAACCATAGGACGACGGAAGCCGCGTTGCGCATGCAAGCGCAACACGACTCGCTTACCGGGTTGCCCAATCGCCCCGCGTTTCTGGAGCGGCTCCAACAGGCTTTCGCTTCGACCAGGCGCGGGGCCAAGGCCTTTGCCGTCCTTTCTGTCGACATGGACATGTTCAAGGACGTCAACGATACGCTTGGCCATGAGATGGGTGATCGCCTCCTGCAGGCGTTCGCAGGCCGCCTCAAGAGCGAGGTGCGTGAAAGCGACGTCATCGCGCGGTTCGGCGGCGACGAATTCGCAGTTCTCCAGTTCGACCTGAACGACCCTTCGGACGCCGGCGTGTTGGCCGCCAAGCTGACGAAATCGATGGCCGCTCCATATCGCCTCGACGGCAACGAGGTGCACATCACGATCAGTACCGGGATCGCGATCTACGATCCGGCGATTCCCGACCCGGAGGTCATGCTGACCCAAGCCGATCTCGCTCTATATAGGGCAAAGGGAGAGGGTGGCGACCAGTATTGCTTCCATGTCGAGGAGCTCGATCGACAGGTGCGCGAGCGCGTCACCCTCGCCAACCATGAGCTGGAACTCCACTACCAGCCACAGGTCGAAATTGCCTCCGGACGGATCGTCGGGTTGGAAGCGCTGGTTCGGTGGAATCACCCGCAACGGGGCATGATAATGCCGGAGATATTCATCCCGGTCGCGGAGGCGACGGGAATCATCAAGGCGCTCGGACGGTGGGTGCTGGACGAAGCATGTCGCCAGATGAAGTACTGGCGCGACGGTGGGATCGTGCCGCCCGTGGTTGCCATCAATGTTTCCGCCGTGCAATTCAAGATTGATCAGGCGTTTGAGAAGGAGTTTACCGACTCCGTCGCGAGATGGGGCCTGTCCCTTGGCGATGTGGAGATCGAACTCACCGAATCCGCGCTGCTGGAGAGGGCACAGGAGCGAGGGGGAATCCTAGAGCGCATGCAGCAGTCCGGCGTGAGATTTTCGATCGACGACTTCGGCACGGGATATTCCTCGCTCAACTACCTTCACCACCATCGATTCAATCGCCTCAAGATCGCCCAGCAATTCATTGCCGGTGTTCCCGGCGATAGCGGCGACGTTGCGATCACGCGGGCGACGGTCGGCCTGGCTCGCGATCTGGGCATCGGTATCATCGCCGAAGGCGTCGAGACCGCAGAGCAGGTGGCCTTCCTGGTGTCCCTCGGGGTCAAATATGTACAGGGCTACTACTTCGCCAGGCCGCTCCCTGCCAAGGACGCCACGGAGCTGCTGCGCTACGGCCGCGTCAATATCGAAACCAGCCCGGCTGGATAGCGACGACGGGTGTTGGAGCATGTTGGTCGCGCCGCGGGCCCCTTGGAGCGCCGGACACCGGCGGCTCCCTCAGCCGCAGCATGGACTTCGACCAGAACGCCGGCTCAATGCATCAACACACGCTTTTCCAGATCGGCAACGGTTGTCCACAGGTGATCGGTGCTGTGCTGCGTCTTCAACCGGATGACGGCGCTTGAACTCCTATTGTCGGCAAAGACTACGGGCCGAATTACACGCGATGGCGCCGGAGGCGTTGAGCGCCTCGATGGTCTCCGGGGAGTAGCCGGCGAGCTGCTCCAATACCTCGCGCGTATCCTGACCGATATGACGGCCACTCCAGCGGATCGTCCCTGGACTGGCCGAGAGCTTTGGCACGACGTCGACGAGTTTGACGCTGCCGAGATCCTGCTCGGAGACTTCCTTGATCATCTTGCGCGCCTTGAAGTGCTGATCCTGAAAGATGTCTTCCACCGTATAGACGCGCGCTGCAGGCACTTCAGCCTGGTCAACTAGGATCTCTTCGATCTCCTTCACCGTGTGCCGGCCGGTCCATTCGCCAACGGCCGCATCCAGTGCCTTGCTGTTCTGGCCGCGGAGTACCGGGGTCTTGAAGCGCTCGTCTTCGATGAGCTCAGGTCGCCCCATGGCCTGCGCGAGCCTAATAAACAGGCTCTGGCTGGCCGCTGCGATGTGTACGTAGCCACCGTCGCTGGCTTTGTAGAGCGTGTTAGGTGCATGCCCAGGCAGCGAAGGGCCGGCGCGATTGGGAATTTCACCCAGTTTGTCGAATGCCGGGACAAACGGCTCCATAAAACTAAACGCCGACTCGAACAGGGTGGCGTCAACAATCTGTCCTCGTCCGCTAGCCTTCCTCTCCAGAACGGCCATGACGATTCCGAAAGCTGCGTAGAGCCCGGTGATGTAGTCAGTCAGAGAGACCGCGACCCGGGCTGGGGGGCGGTCGGGGTCGCCGGTGATGTAGCGCAGGCCGCTGATTGCCTCACCGATGATGCCGAAACCCGGACGCTGGCTATAGGGCCCGTTCTGTCCAAAGCCTGAAATTCGAGCCATGACGAGATCGGGACGTATGCGAACGAGGTGTTCGTAACCGATGCCCCATTTTTCCAAACCGCCGGGGCGAAAGTTCTCCACGACGATGTCGCAGTTCTCTACGAGCCTTCGTACGATTTCTTGGCTTTCGACACGCCGCAGATCGAGGGCGATCAGACGCTTGTTGCGGAAGATGCTGGCGGCATACAACGAGACGCCCTGATGTCGCGCACCCATCGAGCGCACTGGGTCGCCGGTTGGATCTTCAACCTTTATGACTTCCGCTCCGAAGTCGGCCAGAAGCCGGCCACAGAACGGTCCGGCAATGGTGGAACCCAGTTCGAGCACGCGATGTCCGCGTAGTGGCCCCTCCTGCTGCGCTGTGACTTGGTTGTTCATGTCGGATCCTGCGCCCTTCGATGGGCCATTCTGGTCTTGCATTGTCGTTTGTCCGTTAAGCACATTGTTGACAATACGACAATAGCGCCGCTATCGTCCGGCCGCAATGGCGGCAACTTTGAGTCGGTGGCGATAGGCGCCTCGAAACGCGCCAGGCTGGAGACTGAATTGTCCAAGCAACAGATCAAGAGCGAAATCAGCGGCAGCGTATGGAAGATTGTGGTGAAGGTCGGAGACGTAGTTGCCGAGGAGGATCAGATCATGATCCTTGAATCGATGAAGATGGAGATTCCGGTGCTCGCTCCCGACGGCGGCACGATCAGTGAGATCCGCATCGCCGAAGGCGACGCTGTTGCCGAAGGCCAGGTCGTCGCGGTGCTCGAGTAAAGCCGACTTGGATCAGCGGACCGCGCGCCGCTTGGCCGGTGCGCTTCCCTCTTGTTGCTGTGTTAGCAGATGTACAGCCGCATCGCGCGACTCAAGAATCAGCCGCTCGACTGCATCCTGGGCGGCTTCCGTATCGCCCTTTTCCAAGGCTCGAATCAATGCCGCTGTATTCTTTGCTGAGCGCAGGCGGCGTTCGGGGGCTGAAAGTCCGAGCCGAGAATAGCGTAAGGTCTGATGTGCGAGCGAGTAGATCATGTCTCGAAGCCGCTCGTTGCCACAGCCAGTGGCCATGGCAAGATTGAGATAGTAGCTTTCCTTCAGATAGGTATTGGCGCCGGCATTCGAGCGCGCTAGTTGCGCGAGCCTGTCGGCACGCTTCTTGAGTTCGACGATCAGGTCCGGAGTCGGCTGTTCTGCGATCAGCTTCACTGCGAGGCGGAGAAGACTCGCTCTGACAGCGAAAATGTCATTGATCTCCTGGATGCTGAGCCGTGTGACCTGCGCGCCGCGTCGCGGTAGAATTCTCACCATGCCGTCGCGTTCGAGGATGCGTAGCGCTTCGCGCACTGGGCCGCGGCTCACTTCGAATTGGCTTGCAATTCCCTGCTCTTGAATCCGCTGCCCTGGCTCCAGTGCTCCGGTAATGATTGAATTGCCGATGACCTCAGCTATCTGTTCCGGCAGCGAGAGGGTTTGCGAAGATCTGCTCGGCGACCACCTGATCCGTGCATCGGAGGTGAGGTCATCGTCAGGAGGAGCTACCGACATGCGAAGTTTCTTGTTCAAGCTGGCGCCCTCCGCAAATCACCGCTGTGTAGCGCTGCTGAGCAAGCCTTTACCATACTCAGTTGACAATGTTCAATTGAGCTTCGCGGATTGTGAGCAATTAAGAGGCCTCCCCCTATTGCCGCCAGCTTACTCAAAACGTGGTCGGCCATCCGGCCATTAAGTGGCGTCCGATCCCTTTGGTTGGCCTGCGGCGGTGAACCTGAAGCAGGCGCTTCAGGTAGGAGCGGGTTTCTCTGGGATCGATGACTGCCTGGGCGGAGTAGATGCTGGCGAGATCATAGGCCGAGCTGTCGCGCTGGATTTGCTTGTGGAGTTCGTCGAACTTTTCGGGATCCTGCTGGCGCTGGACACCGTAGACGACGTTGACTGCGACCGTTGGATCCATGAAGCCCACATCAGCAGTGAACCATGCTGCCACCTCGTCGGAATTTCTCGTTCCTCCCATATTGAGATAGGCCTGACCGTAGCTCTTGCGCAGAATCACTGAGAACTTCGGCACGGTGCACATCTGCAAGGCGCTCATGAAGTTGATAACCTTTCCGGGTGCCTTGCGGCGCTCACCCTCGACCCCGACGAGGAAACCCGGCGTGTCGACAAGTATCACGAGAGGAATGTTGAACGAATCGCAGAGCACGAGAAAGCTCGTGATCTTGTCACATGAGTCGGCATCTAGAGCGCCAGCCTTGAACATAGGATTGCTCGCGACAAAGCCAACGACCTGGCCACCGATCCGACCGAGTGCAGTCACTGCCGTCTTGGCAAACCTCTCTTTCAACTGAAACATGCTACCTTTGTCGGCGATCGCAGCAATGACCTTTCGCATGTCGTAGACGCGGCCCCGGTCCTCTGGAACCAGATCCAGCACCGATCGTGCGGCGTCTTCCGATCCGGCCGGCTCATCTGCGCTTGGCGGTAGTTCGTTGTGATGACTCGGCATGTATGACAGGAAGGCCTTGATGAGATCGATCGCCTCCTCGTCGGTGTCCACCGCGGCGTCGACGGCGCCCGTTGTTTCCGTCTGTATACGCCAGCCGCCGAGTTCCATCGGCTCGATGGTCTGATTGATCGCGATCGAAGTCACCCTGGGGCTCGAGATCGCTAGGATGGCGTCTTTCTTCATCACGACGAAATCGGACAGCATGGTGAACCAACAGGCCGTGCCGAAAGCGGGACCCAGGACAGCGGCGACGTAGGGGATCTCGCGTGTGCGGACAAACTGCTGAGGGTCCTGGCCTGTAAGGCCGACGCCGATCGCGCCCATGGTGTCGGGAATGCGGGCGCCCGTGCTCTCATTTAGCAGCACGAGGGGCATGCCATTGGCCACGGCGGTGCGGCGCATCTGGGACATCTTGCGGACGTTCACGGCGCTGCTGGAAGCGCCTTTGACGGTCAGATCGTGCGAGACCACCGCCACCTCGCGGCCCGAAATTCGGCCGTAGCCGCACACCTTGCCATCGGCCGGCGTGTCGCCACGGGCATCGGCTCGGTCAGATGTGGCGAACATGCCGGATTCCATGAACGTGCCAGGGTCGAACAGGCAATCAATTCGCTGCCGAGCATTGAGGATGCCCCTGGCCGCCAGTTTGGCTAGCTTTTCGGCGCCCCCCATCTCAAGAACCATTTTGCGCCGCTGTTCCAACTCGCCGATCTGCCGTTCGAATCTCATTTGTTACCCTTGTCCTTGCGGTCGCTCCGCGACGATCCCATCGCAGTGAGCGCAAGTTCAGTGAACGGCATCCATGTAAGATTGTCAACAATAGTGAGGCCGCTATGTCTACGAAAAGTAAATGCGACGCGTCGCCGACATTTGTACTGCGATAGCGTGGGCAACAATCGAATGGGTCGTGCTACGAATGGGAAGCCTGAGGTTGGCGCCATTATCCCCGGCGGCCTCACAATGCGGACAAGCCGATTGTTGTCAAAAGAAGAAAAGATAATTTGAGTGATGCGTCGTCCCGTGGAGAGGTGGTTGATGTTCAGCAAGGTGGTCGTCGCCAATCGCGGCGCGGTGGCGGCGCGAGTTCTGCGTGCGATCAACGCACTCGGAGTACGATCAGTTGCACTCTATTCCGAGGCAGACAAAGACGCGCCATGCAGGGCAATGCAAGCGAGACCTTTTGCATCAGCCCGGCTGAGCCCAGACGCAGCTACCTTGACCAGGAGTTCGTTCTTGACGTGATGCGCCGAAGCGGAGCGGACGGCCTTCATCCAGGCCAGGGGTGTCTATCTGAGAATCACAACTTTGCGCGACGAGTCGAACGATCAGGCGCGGTGTTCGTTGGCCGACGCCCACAATGACTTGAAGCAATGGCCCACAAGACTCGCGCGCGCGAACTCGTGGCCGAACACGGCATGCGGATGTCGCAGAGCTCGCCGGTCATCTCCGGTGAAATAGCGCAGGCCTTGTCGTAGGCTCGTCGCATTGGCCTTCCTGTGCTGGTGAAGCCAGTCAACGGAGGTGGTGGCATCGGTATGCAGCCTGCTTGCCATGAGGCTGAGCACAAGCGCACCCGGTCGCTCGCGACTAGGAGCTTTGGTGATGCAGAGTTCTACCTTGGGCGGCTCTTGGAGAAGCCCCTTCCTTGAGATGAACACCCGGCGACAAGTTGATTATGCCGTCACCGAAGTCCTCGCGTGCGGGTCGAGGCGTACGACTGCATAAGCCGCCGTTGGCATGCGCTCAGCGAAATCATCTTTGGATCCGCTGTGACGAGACTGTGCCACGATGCAGTTCCGGACATCCCCCGACGATATTGTCGTGCCGAGATCGCACTACAGTTCGTTCGCATGATGCGTTTCGGCAACTTCATCGTCCTATCCGCTCTCGTGACGGCTGGCCTGCCTGTAGCTTGGGCTTCACCGCGGGCGTTCAGTTGCCTTGACAGAATTGGCACGACCACCCTAGTGTTGACATTGTGTGATTGTCGACAATAAGCTTGTTACAGGCGCGAGGTACCGGGAGGCAGAAGATGAAGCGCGGATTGGGCGCGGCGATGCCCCAGGCGGCACCATCCGTGGCGGCCGCTAAGGCAGCGTCGTCTCAAACCGAGATCAACGTCAGTGGCCTTTCCCATCGCTTCGCCGGCGGCCTGCTGGCCGTGAGGGAGGCGGATTTCAGTGTGAAGGCCGGCGAGTTCGTGGTGATCGTCGGACCATCTGGATGCGGCAAGACCACGATCCTGAACATCATCGCAGGTCTTGAAGCTCAGCAGAGCGGAGCCGTGTCCGTTGGCGGCAAGCCTCCGCAGGCTGGTCGCAGCGACATTGCCTATATGTTCGCACAGGATGCGCTGTTGCCGTGGCGAACGGTGATGGACAACGTCCTGTTTGGCGTTGAGGTTCGATCAGGTGCCCGTGGAATTACGGCGGCGATTCGAGAACAGGCACAGCAGCTGATCACGATGGTGGGCCTGAGTGGCTTCGAGAACGCCTATCCTCGACAGTTGTCTCACGGCATGCGGCAGAGAGCGGCCCTCGCTCGGACCTTTCTCATGCCTAGTCCCATCCTGTTGATGGATGAGCCGTTTGGCGCCCTCGATGCCCACACCAAGTTGATGCTGGAGCAGGGGCTAATCCGACTCTGGGAGCGCGACAAGCGGACGGTCCTGTTCATTACGCATGATCTCGCTGAAGCGATCGCGCTTGCCGACAAGATTCTCGTCTGCACTGCGCGCCCGGGATCAATTAAGTGCGAGATCCCGATCGAAATGGCGCGGCCACGCAACATTCGCGATTTGCAGAACGACACTCAGTATCACGAGTATCACCGCCGCATCTGGCGTGAACTATCCGCGGAAATGGCAGTATGAGTATGGCAGATTCAAGTCCCGCACTTGCCTCGCGCCGGCCGACTCGGGAAGAAACGCCGGAAGTACAGGCGCGCAATCGCCGCATCGGCTCCCTCGTCGCTACCGCCAGCCTATGGGGAATCCGGTTCCTCATCTTCAGCGTGTTTGCCCTGGCATGGTGGGCGGCCGTGGAAATGAAGCTACTGGACCGCTTCTTCTTCAGTAGTCCCGTCGACATAGCTCGCTTCTTGGTAGCGCAGTTCGTGAGCGAGATCATCCCCAACGCGTTGGAAACGCTGTTGGCGATGTCGATTGCCTTTGTGCTGTCGGGCATCGCGGGAGTGGCAATCGGCCTACTGCTGTTTGAGTTGCCCGGCCTGAAGCGCACCATCGATCCCTTCCTGACGGCCCTAAACAGCATGCCGCGTATCGCTCTGGCCCCAATCTTTATCCTGTGGTTCGGCATTGGGATCGCCTCCAAAGTGGCGCTCGCTTTCAGTCTCGGATTCTTCATCGTCCTGCTGAGCACCTACGCCGGCATCCGCAATGTCGATCCAATTCTGATTAGGCTCAGCCGCTCGCTGGGTTGTACGTCGTCTCAGCAGTTCATGAAGATCATGTTGCCCTGGGCTATCCCCTCGGTGTTCGCGGGGCTGAAGCTCGCGCTGATCTACTCGTTTCTTGGGGTAGTGACTAGCGAGATGCTCGCGTCAAAGGCCGGGCTTGGACAGTTGATCATGTACTACTCCGGCATTCTTCGAATGGATGCCGTGCTGGGCATTCTCTTCGTAATGGCGGTGTTTGCCGTCCTTCTTACCTTTGTTGCCGATCAAGTGGAGGCCGCTTTGCTCGGAGGATGGGCGGAAGGTAGCAATCAAGCAAAATCGTGAGCCGGCACGAAGCGAACCGGCGAAGGTTACACTAAGTGGGAGGAAAGAAATGAGACTCGTTGAAAGACTGAGCTGCAGCAGCGTCACAAGCATCCTGGCAGGTGTTGCTGCCATCTTGGCGTCAGTTAGCCCCGTGGCATCCCAGGACAAGCTGGACGTGAAGATCGGCGTCTATCCGGGGCAGACGTTCCACATGAATGTCTACGTCGCAGATGCTAAGGGCTTCTACAAAGAGGCCGGTCTCAACCCGAGTTTCATCACTGTGGGCACCGGCCCCCTCATGAACTCAATGCTGGGTAGTGGCTCGATAGAGTTTGCATTTCAGCCCCCGAACAATGTCGGCGTGGCCAGAGAACAGGGCCTCGACGAGGTGATCGTGTCTGGCAATATCGGCATGCCCTATGTCGTCATCGGCAAGAAGGGGCTTAAGCTGCCGCACAAGGGCAAGTACCCAGCGGTCATAGGGGATCTCAAGGGGCTCACCTGGGGCGTGACCGGGCGCGGGGCCGACAGCGAGATGTTCATGCGCGCCATGGCGCACGACGCTGGACTCAATCCTGACAAGGATATCACATGGCTGGGCGTCGGCCTGTCGCCAACCGCGCTGCCTGCGCTGAAGGCTGGTCGTGTCGATGCCTTCATTACGCTATCGCCGGGACCAATCGTGGCTCAGGCGGAAGGCCTGGGTGAGCCGCTGGTGGATCTTCGTAAGGGCGAGGGACCGGCCAACTTCAAGGGGGTCACCTATCAAGGCATCGCGACGCTGCGTAAGGTAGCCTTGGCAAAGCCGAAGGCCGTCGAGGGTATCATCGCTGCCCATACAAAGGCATATTGTTGGATTCGCGATCCCAAGAACTTCGATGAGCTGCTCGGTATCTTGAAGTCGAAGCTCGCGGTCGGCTCGTTGAGCGAAGAGCAGTTTCGTCAGATGGTGAAGGATGAAATTCCGATTCTGAAAATGACCTTCCCCAAGTCGAGCTTTCCTGTTTGGAACGACTTCCTGGTGAAGTCGAAGATGCTGAAAGCGCCGCTTAGCGCTGACGACATCATTTGGAAGACGGTACCGCAGAAAGAACCGGCCTGCTGACCAATTCGGTTGCGCCTAAGGGCGAGCGACAACATTGCGCAGCGCCTATCGCTGCGCCTGGTAGCAGAACAGCGGAGATGGGGCTTGCTAGCGGTTGGCGATTTCCAGCTCGATCGAGCAGTCGAGTATGAAAGGCCGGTCATCTGTCCTGACGAGCTACTGATTGAATGCGATTCGTCGCTGCTCAAGCGGCATCGGTTGGGGTTCGGCCATACGATCGGCTTCGCAAGCGGCTAGCGGATCCGACGCTTTCCAGCATCGCTTGCTACAACCCACAGCAGTCGCACGCTTCGCGGTGGCGGCTCGCCAACCGACCCGGCGCTGGCAATGTCGCAATGCTAGCGCCCTTCGTTACCCCCTTTCGCTGGATGGATGGTCAGCCGCCGTGCAGAGGGCTTTGCTTTAGTAAGTGCAATCGAGTCGAACCCGAGGTCCGTGACATGGCTTCAGTGGCCGATGATCTGCCCATCCTTCAGCGTATGAATGACTTGTTCCGGCTTGAGGGGAAGGTTGCCCTCGTGACGGGAGGCGGATCCGGTCTTTGCCGCGCGATCGCCTGGGGATTGGCGTGCAGCGGGGCCGATGTCGCAATTGTCGACCGCGACCAAGCAGCAGCGGCGCGCTGCGCGGCCGAGATCAACCGCGCCACCAAGAGGCGCGCCGAATCTTTCGTCGCCGACGTGAGCAGCGAGGCCAACGTTGCTGCGGCGACGTCCAGTTGCCTAGATGCGCTTGGCCGTATCGATATCTTGGTGAACGGTGCTGGGCACAACATCCGCAAGCCGATGATCGAATTCTCCCAATCCGAGTTTGACTCTCTTATGCAGGTCCACGTCCGTGGAACCTTTCTCTTCTGTCGAGCTGTCGCACCGGGAATGCAGAGCCGAGGGGCAGGCAGCATCATCAACATTGCGTCGATGGTAGCTCACGTCGGCATGAAGGAGATCGCGCCCTATGCGGCAGCAAAGGGCGCGATCCTGCAGTTAACACGTGCATTCTCGCTCGAGATGGCGCCCTTCGGTGTCAGGGTGAACGCGATCTCTCCGGGTTTCATCGATACGCCACTCACGCAGCAGCGTCCGCCGGAAGCGCGCCGCATCATCGAAGACGCGTCGCCCACCGGGAGATTTGGACGCCCGGACGAGCTGATCGGCCCGGCCGTATTCCTGGCGTCGGATGCGTCAAGCTTTGTTACTGGAACGTCACTTCTCGTCGATGGTGGCTTCAGCGCGCAGTAGCGGAATCGCTTTCTTGTTTGGCCACGAACGGCGATGACTTCCTAAGGCGCGGACCTTGCGAACGCGCGCTGCGAAACGGCCGTTGGCAAGCATAGCTAGTCTGTCCCCGACAACGTCCGCCAAGGCCCGAGTGCCCTGTTGACACCGCCACTTGATCTTCATCTACTTTGTCGTAGTGTAGGATTGTTAACAATATGGAGCTAGGCCTCGGCCGGGCAACTTTCGGAATCGACGTTCTGCGAAGGAAATACAGATGGACGCTGCAGTCGAGACTCTTCCTGCGAGCCAAACGAAGAAATCGTCCAAGAGATTTGCGATCATCGGCGCCGGTGCGGCCGGACTCTGTACCGCGAAGTACCTGCTTCAGAACGGGTATGACGACGTTACCATCTTCGAGATCGGCACCCAGATTGGTGGTCTGTGGTGCTATCGGAATGACAGCGGGAGGTCTGCGGCTTACAGGACCCTGCACATCAACACAGCCCGTAACGTTACGAACTTCAGCGATCTTGAGTTCGGCAAGAGCGTCCAGCTGTTTCCCGACCATTGGGACATGCACCGTTACCTAGTGGACTACGCCAATCACTTTGGAGTCACGCCGCATATCAGATTTCGGTCGAAGGTGGTGAGTGTGCAGCCCACCAGCCGCTACCGCAATGGCGAGCCGGAATGGGAATTAAAGCTCGAGGACGGCACAACCGAGATCTTCGATCGGGTCATCGTCGCTTCGGGGCACCTGTCTGAGCCGATGCATGCCTCAGAGATCAGGGACAAGTTTGCCGGGCAGTATCTGCATGCTCACGACTACCGTGAACCCGAACCGTTCGTTGGCAAACGCATCTGCGTAGTCGGCATCGGCAATAGTGCTTGCGACATTGCCAGTGACGTATGCGTGCTGGGCGCCCGTACGGTGATGGTCGCCCGATCTGGCGTGTTGATCGCTCCAAAGTTGATTTTTGGACGTCCGTTCACTGACGTGACAATGAAGCTCTATACACCTTGGGTTCCAGACAAGCTTCGTCGCTGGATCATCGAGAAGCTGATCTTCCTGCTCAATGGCCGAATGACAGATCTTGGCTTCAAGCCGTTGACTGAGCGTGCCCACCCGACGACCAGCGCGGTGCTGGTTCAGCATGTGGCGTACCGTCGAGTGATCGTAAAGCAGGGTATCGAGCGGATCGAAGGCAAGCGGATCTTCTTCAACGACGGCACGAATGAGGAATTCGATGTGCTGATCGCCGCCACCGGCTACCTGATCGATCTCCCGTTCATTTCGCCTTCGATCGTCCCCACTGAGAACAACTCGGTCGATCTCTACAAGCGCGTTATTCCGCCCGGCTGGGAAGGCCTATACTTCGTCGGCCTGCTCAACTCGACTGCGCACTCGCTCAATATGATCTTCGAGTATCAGGCGCGATGGATCTGCGCGCTTGAGAAGGGGTACGCGGGCCTGCCATCTGCTGAAGAGATGCGGCGGGATATCGAGGCGAAGAAGCAGTTCATCCGCAAGCATTTTAGGAATTCGCCTCGCCATACCATCGAGGAGGAATCGATGCCGTATCTTCAGGACTTGCAGCGCCTCGCCCACAAAGGGAAGGCAGCGAGGCACGCGGCAGCGTGATTGACCACGCTGCGAGGTTCCTACCTTGGGCAGATGTTGCGGTACCGGATGGTGCAAAGTGCTTCCAGAAGCATGAAGTAAGCAGGATTGTGAGCCGCGATCCGACACTTATGTGGAATGCAGAGCGAGCTACTGTGTCTGAGCCGTCGCCGGTACGTCGTATCGCTCTTTTTTACTCTCCAAGCCTGACGACCCTGCCTGCGTTAAACCGATTCATGGTGGAGTTAGGTGATCGTGTCGGCCTTGTGGTGCTATCGCCGGCCTATCGCATTGACGGCCGCAGCTTCTGGCCGTCGATGTTGCGACGGCTTTGGTTCTCGGGTTCGAAATTCATGACCTTTTGGGCCGTTGATTCTTTGGCGCCGAGGGCCATAGAGCTGCTGGCGAATCTGCCATTCAGGGTGGCAAGGCATCCGGTCCTAAAGACGGCGGAGAAGCTATCTCACCAGTGTGGCGCAAAGGTCTTCGAGGCAATCGACGTCAATGCTCCGTCGGTCATCTCCGCCGTGAGCAAGTACGATGCAGACGTGCTCGTTGTCTTGCATCTGAGCCAAGAAGTTAACCACGCTGCGCTAAGGATGGCGCGGCTAGGAAGTCTAGTCATTCATCCCGTAGTCGCTCCATTCGAGGACCGTAAATGCCCGGCGTTCTGGGCGCTAGCTGAGAAGAGGCAACCGGGCGTTTCCATCCACCGGGTTCAAGCCTGGTTCGGCGAGCAGGAGACGGTAGTCGACAAAGTCTTGCTACCAGTCGATCAGAAGACGTCGGTCGCAGAGCTCAATTCCCTTCTGTACCTGTATGGCGCGGGGTTGCTGACGAATGCGATTGCCGCGATCGAGCGCGGCGCAGACATCGGTCGCGAGCCGGTAGGGAAGAAGCATTCTCGGCATTTCCCGTCGCGGCGGGCGGTGGCGATGGCGACTAGAGCAGGTGTCAGCCTGTGGAAGTTTCCTCACCTGCGCCGGTTATTCGTGTTCGCCTTGAAGAATCGGTGAAGTCACTGCAACAAGTGCAGGCAGCTGTGTCCTGTTGGGCTGATTGTTGTTGCCCGCATACTGCGCGAGCACTATCAGCGCCAACAATCCTAAAGTTGGTATGGCAGTGACCTGCCCTGATTCTTCGGGCCGCGGTTAACTTGAAAGAACCGGCGTCCTGGTCGTTCGATTGTCCCTTCAAGGACGGTGTTGCAACGGGCCGGGGCGCGAAGCCCCCATGTCGCGCAGCGTCCCGGCCCGTTGCGGAAGCGGGAGCTGCGTTGGTGTGTTGAAGCTTCGCGGTGAACTCTGCCGGCGTCAAATATCCGAGGCTCGAATGCGGGCGGACCTCATTGTACAACAAGGCTTGAGAACACCCACGGGACTGGCTTTCGAGAACTTTTGTATCGATGGCACCCGTGGTTTGGCCTTCGCGTTTGCGTCCATGGGACGATCGGCAAGGCTGGTGGTGTTGCTTTCCGTTGCACGCTGAGCGGGTCTGACGCGGATCGCTGGCTCGAGATCCCAGCCTGGATGTTCGACCGCGCGGCGTGCCCTGGCCAGGCAACACTTACGACGTCGCCTTTTGTCGACATGGCGGCGCTGTCGACCTTGAGGAACCTTCTGGCGGAAGTGTTGAAGGCGCATCCCGTATCATCGAATGTCGCGTTTTCCGACGCATCATGGACCTCTCGCGATCAGGATCGGGGAGATGCCCATGTCAGGGAAGACAGTGTCGTGCCGGACGCCGGCACAGCAAAGCCGGACAAGTCACGATCGGCGGCGCAAGCCAGAGCAGATGGATCTGTTCGGAAGCGGCCAGTCCGGCATCGTGGTCGGTGCGCCGACATGGCTGGAACTGCCGCCGGAGACGCAGCGTGTGCTGATCAGGCTGATGGCGCGGCTGCTTGTGGAGCATGCGGACAAGAGCCAAGCGGTTGCCAAGACGGGGGCCGGTCATGATCTCTGAGAAGAACCACTCCATGCTCAGGCACTCGTCGCGGAACTTGCCGTTGAAGCTTTCCAGCGCGCCGTTCTGCCATGGCTTGCCTGGGTCGATCAGCGCGGTCTCGATGCCCTGGTCGACGATCCACTTCAGCAACGCCCGCGACACGAACTCCGGGCCGTTGTCGGAGCGCAGGTAGAGCGGCGCACCGCGTTCGCTGACCAGCCGCGACAGCACCTCGATCACACGGCCCGAGCGGATGCGACCGTCGACCTCGATCGCCAGGCCCTCCTGGGTCCACTCGTCGGTCACGGTCAGGCACTTGAGCTGCTGGCCGTTGGCGCACCAGTCGAAGACGAAGTCGTACGACCATACCTGGTTCGCGCCCGTCGGGGCCTGCGGACGAGGCCGTCCGGTAGCGATCCGCTTGCGCGGGCGCCGTCGCGGCACCTGCAGCTTCGCGCACCGCCACAGACGATGTGCCCGGCCGGGACTCATCGGGTGGCCATCACGGCCAAGGAAGATCCGGATGCGTCGATAGCCGTAGCGCGGATACTGTGCCGACAACGTCGCCATTCGTGCCAGCACCGGCGCATCGCGCACCGACTTCACTGATCGATAGTCCAACGTCGAACGCGCCACCTTCAGCAGCGTGCAAGACCGTCGTTGTGACAGGCCGCGGCGTTGCGCATACGCCACCTGCTCGCGACGGGCCGGCACGCCTACCATTAATGAGATGACCTGCCCCGTTCTACGAGTTCACCCTGGAGCTAGTAGCAAAGGAGGATCAGATCAATGCCTCGTACTATTCCTCAGAATGCCGCCGTTTATGGCATCGACCTCGGCAAGAATATCTTCCACGTCGTCGGTTTCGACGGCACGGGGGCCGTCGTCCAGCGCGTCAAGCTTCGACGCGATACGCTGCTCAACTTCTTTGAGCGTGCCAGCAGCGCGGTCGTCGGCATGGAAGCCTGCCCTGGCTCACAGTGGCTGGCACGCAAGCTCTCCGCCATGGGCCATCAGGTGCGCATTGTCGCGGCGCAGTTCGTCAAGCCGTACGTCAAGTCGCAGAAGAACGACACGATCGATGCTGAGGCTATTGCCGAAGCCGTGACGCGTCCGACGATGCGCTTCACCCATCCTCGAACGGTCGAGCAGGTCGACCTGCAGGCACGGCATCGCATACGCGACCAGCTGGTCGCCATGAATCTCCATCTCCAGGAGATCGGCCGCGCGGTGGCTCCCCAAGCCCATGCCATCCTCGTTCTCGACGGCGCCGGATGGCACACCAGCCACACTCTGGATCCGCCACACAACGTCACGCTTCTCTGCCTGCCGCCCTACTCACCCGAACTCAATCCGGTCGAGTACGTCTGGGAGTACCCGCGCAAGAACAACCTCGCCTTGCGCGTCCACGACACCTACGACGCAATCGTCGAGGCCTGCTGCACCGCTTGGAATGACTTGCTCGCTCTTCCTGCAAGGATCGCATCCATTACTCAACGCCATTGGGCTCGCGTGTCATGAATTCTGACGGTTGGTATTAGTACCAGGGGGAACAGCCCGGTTCGGGCCGCCACGGTGACGAAACGGTCGGTAGTTTCCGAGCCTGGTCCGGGATCTGTAGTTGCCGTCGTCAAAGCCGAGCGGCTTGTCTGCTTCAGCCGTCAACTCCTCCGCTGTCTCGGGCGCGATGATCGGCGCGGGAGCCGACTTCATGGAAGTGGCCGCCGCAGCGCCGCCGATCAGGCCCTGACGCCGAAACGCCACGGCGTCGGCCGCTGCCCGCACCGGATCATCCTCGGTATGGACGTAGCGCATGAACATCGTGACCGTCCTGTGCGCCGTGAGCGCCATGCCGACCTTCACGGGGATCCCGGAATTTGCGATATCGGTCGCCGCGCGATGCCGGATGCCGTGGGTGCCGATGCGCGGCAGCCCTGCACGCCCGAGGATGCGCTGCCAACCCTTGTAGTAGGTGTGCTTCGGCATCGGCCGGTTGGGATCTAAGATAGATGGGCAGACGTAGGGTGACTTTTCCAAACGCGGCGCCGCCTCGAGCAGGCGGACCGCCTCGGCGCTCATCGGCTTCGACATGCCGCCGGTCTTGCTGTCGGGCCATTCGACACGACGGTTGTCGAGATCGACCCAGGTCCATTCGAGCTTGAGGATCTCCGACATCCGAGCCGCAAACTCGAACTGTAGCCGGATGGCGAGGAGGATGAATGGGTGTTCTAGGCCATCGGCCTCGGCCTTGCTCAAATAGGCATACAGTCGTTTCAACTCTGCATCGGTGATCAGCCGGGTCTTTCCTCGTTCTGGGAACTTTGGAACATGGCGGCATGGGTTCGATCCGTCTGGACGCATGCCCCAGACCTCCGCCATGTTGAACATCTTGCGCACTGCCGAGAGCACCCGATTTGCGTTCGTCGGGAACTTCGACATCTTCTTTACGAGGCTTGAGATTTCCGCGCGTGTGACGTCGGAGACCTTGGTTTGGCCGAGCTGGGGGATGATGTAGAGCTTGCCGTAGCCACGGTTGGCGTCGACCGTAGAGGGCTTATTGCGCGGCTCGGAGTAGTCGGTGATGAAGCGCTCGAAGAGCTCCTTCACTGTCGGCGCCTGTCGCGCGGCGCTCTTCTCTGCACTCGGATCCTTGCCTTTGCGGACGTCGGCCAACCAATCCTGGGCGATGGCCCGGGCCTGCTCAACCGTGATCTCGCCAAAGCGGCCGATGGCGGGCTTGCGGCGCTGACCGTTGTTGGCGACATAGGCCACCATGAAGACCTTGCGGCCGGTCGGCGTGACCTTGAGCAGGAAACCCGGTATCACTGCGTCGCGGAGTTCGTAAGGCTCTTGCTCTGGCCGAGCGGAGTCCACGACGGTCTTCGTGAGTTTGAGTCTTGGCATTCCTATCCTCCCGGCGAGGCCAGATCTCAGGTGCGAAATAGGTGCAGCCAGAAATCAAACCGTGGCGTACGACCGGCTAGGACTGGATCACGATACGAAGCGGAAGGGCCAGATAGATCAGGCGCTTATCGTACTGTGGCGGGTCGCCGGCTAGAATTAGGATAGGCCGTCCATCACCTCTCAAAATCAGGTTTCCTCACGGAAGTGTTGGTTCGAGTCCGACCGGGGGCACCACTTTGAGCAGACGTGAGTAGCCGTGATGCTCAAAAGCTGAATCGTATCAGTCGCTTAGACGATTTCACCTGCTCACCATGAGGAGGTGCGGCTCACCGTTTCTCAGAACAAAGGGAGCATGATTGTGCGTAGGCACTTTCACACACTCACTCGGGTACTCACATGCTGACCCAGTTTGTTCTCTCGAACGCGAAGCCAAAGGACAAGGCCTACACCCTGTCCGATGGTGCCGGACTGCATCTTTTTGTTCAGCCCAATGGCTCGAAGCTATGGCGCTTTCGCTACCGCTTCAACGGCAAGGCGAACATGCTCGCTTTCGGGTCTTTCCCAGAAGTGTCGATTGCCGACGCGCGCACGAAGCGGGACGCCGCGCGGAAGCTCGTCGCTCAGGGTATCGACCCGTCTCAGAAGAAGAAGACCGACAAGCTCGCGGCTGGCGTTGCTGCCGCCAACACCTTCAGCGCCGTCACGAACGAATACATCGAGAAACTGAAGGCAGACGGCTTGGCCGAGACTAAGGCCAGTTTCGACGTAGAAGGGAAGCAGGCGCTCGCCCCGTTCCAGCACCTGAAGGCTCAGTGCGCTTTCAAGCTGGCGGAGCTTGTCGAGACTCATAAGATTGCCGTCCGCCCAGGTGGCGACCAAGACGAGGTAGCCGAGGAGTTTGCTCAGATACGGCAGAGAGACGGGGACAAGGACGGGAAGCTCAAAATCATCGGTAAAGACGAAGTGCGGGAGGCCTTGGGCCGCTCACCAGACACCGGCGATACGTTCATCATGCGCATGTACTTCGAGCTTCTGAAGGACGCCACAGGCTCTCCAAATCAGCCCTACGACCGCTCCGTGCGGGACATGAGCAGACGCAACTTGACACGAGGTGGTCACTCACGCGGAGTGTAGGGACTAGAGAGCAGGGGACGTGAGATGGCGAAGAAAGCCAAGCCGCTTAGGCGACGATTTGCCGTTGAAAAGGAATTGCGAACTGCTGGCGAGCAGTTGCCGCCTAGCCTGCAGCGTCCTCGTCCTCATGGAAGTGCCGTCATTGTCGAAGTGCACAGGCCCCCACGGAAACCAGCGCTGGACCAAGCTGCCTCTTATGCGCCACCCCATAATTTAGGCACGTTAAACACGCAAGTCTTCAATGAACTGCCAGCTTCTTCCGTTGAGAAGAAACCTGCACCGGAGCCGGTTATGTCGCCGCCGCCTTCGTCGAGCTCTTCGATCTTTCGGGGTGAAAAGCCACCGGCGCCCGACCCATCATTTGTAACTGGTCCTACCGTGGTGGCCGCTCGCCCCCAAGCTGGCTTGGGTCGTCGAATCTCTCAAGCTCCCCCTCCTGTGCCTACCGTTCGCGGTCGCGCGGTGTTTCCGCCCGACCAGCCTCCGACTTTCAACAAAGAAGTGGTTACCTTCCACGTCCGAGCACTTATCGTCGCGTTTCAGGACGTCGAAGCTTACGACCCGGTACGGCATCACAACGCCGGGCCTCGGACTCTCTGGAGCGACGCCCCAGACTTCCCCGCCGACATCAAATTGCTTCTTGCAGAGCTACGACGCCTTAACGACCTATTGGAAGCCGGGGAGGAGCCAAGTGCCTCAACGGGTCGGAAGATCGGCAAGACACTCACAGCAGGCGCTTCGGTCGTCTACAAAGCGGCATGTGGCACTGTCGGAGTAGGGCTGGGCTTGGTCATCTTGGGTTCATTTGCTGAAATCTTGAGCCAGTTGGGAATGAGAGAGGAACTAAATCAAATTCTGAGCTGGGCTCCAAAGTTCAAATAGCTATAAACACACGCACCTTGACGCGCAGAAGCGAGGCGGCAGGCGTGTGTTACCATTGACGTAATATGAAGCAATTCTACGCGCTTCTCGACGAGCACAATAAGGAATACGAGAACGGTAGGCGCCGACCGGGGGCACCATCGTAGCTACTCATGCTGACCATACGGTTCAGCAGGGCGTGCCCGTTCGACGAATCGTCCTGAATCGGCATGTGCGTACCCCTGCCGCCCGCTCCGCCGACGAACAGGATACGGGCGTTTTGGCAAGTATTCATCAGAGCTTCCGGTCGAAGCCTTCCGACGCGGTGGCCAAGCGCCGCTCGGCTCGCGCTCGGCGGTCGGTGAGCGCCAGTTTCGAGAATTTCCTCGAACAGGGGCAGACGCGCTGCGCCCATCTTGGATGGAACGCAGCGCGATACCGCACCCGACGATCAGGTGTTGCCTGCCAGGCGCTTGACGGCTTCGTCGGTCGTCCAGACCGCGTTCGCGATGTAGCGGAAGTTCGTGATCGCCGCGAGATAGCCGTCTCCCTCCGGCAACATCGCAGCGGCGGTCGCATCCCGGACGACCGCGACTTCGAAGCCCTGCTCGAGGAGTTCGCGGAGATGCGATTCGACACACAGGTTCGCCGACATGCCGGCAAGAATGACCTGGTCGATGCGCCTCTTGCGCAGCTGCAATACGAGATCGTTCGCTTCGGGTCCGTAGACCTTGTGCGGCGAGGTGATGATCGTCTTGCCGTCCATGATGTATGGCTTGTACTCGGGCATGAAGTCGGCGCCGGAGCCGTCGAAGCCTTCGAGATTGTAGGGGCCCTTGCGGTCGAACATGCCGATCTTGTGCATCAGCTTTTCAAGCGCCCCCTCGAACCGCCATCCCTTGTCGGTCGGGTAGTAGTAGTGCGGCGAGATGGCGACGGTGACGTTGGCCGCCTTGGCCGCCTTGAACAAGCGGCCGATGTTGGCAACCGTGCCCTGCTTCTCGACGCTCTTGCCGACGACGCCCCAGGTCACGCCCTTGGGACTGAGGAAGTCGATCTGCGGATCGGTCACGAGAAGGGCCGTCCGCGGCAGATCGAGTTTCATGGTCGAGGGCGGCAGGGCAGGCTGAGCCGGATCGGCATAGGGATCGCCCGCCGCCATGGCCGGCGCCGCTCCGAGCATGGGCGCCGCGACCGCCACTCCGGCAGCAATGCCGGCCGTCATCAAGTGGCGCCGCTCGACGAGCGGTGGCTTGGTGCCGGCGGTCGCCCGGCCGTCCTCATCGTGATCGTGATGGTCGCACATGTCCCTTCTCCAACCTGCTTGTTTCGGTGTTGACGGCTTCGCCGCCGGTGACGTTGATTACTGGGCCGGTGCGGGAGCGATGTGGTCCGAAAGGTGTGCCTGACCGTCTGCCTCCGTGTGCGGCCCGCCGGTCGGCGTGTCCGCGCGGTTGCGGCTGCCCGGTAGGTGAAGGGAACGAGATGCTGGTTGATAGGCTGTTGGCCAATCTGTCGGTTCGCGCCGAGCCATTCATGTTGTGCCAGTTGAGTTCGGGTTGGCGCTTGCATCTGCCCGGACCGCCGGACGTGATGCTTCACTATGTGCTCGAGGGGCGAGGCGCAGTGCGCGGCCCCGACGGCAAGACGCACCCGATCGCGAAGTCATCGCTCATAGTCGTGCCGGCTCTGGCGGTTCACATATTGGAGACCGGCGCCGATATTCGTGAAGAGCTCAGGCTGAGCGCCTCCCCTGCAGGACCGGCGATGCACTCCATAACAGCCGGGATGGCCACGCCCGCCGATCTCATCATCGCCTGCGGGGTCATCCATGTGCGCTATGGCCGGTCACTCGGGTTGTTCGACCGCCTTCGGGAGGTGCTGGTCGTCGATCTGTCCGGCATTGCCCAGGTCGAGGCTGCCTTTGAAGGCATATTCGCCGAACAATCCCGACCTGTTCCGGGCAGTGCGACGATGACGGGAGCGCTGATGACTCAGTGCCTGGTGCACATGTTCAGGCGCCTGCCCAGTGAAGGCCAGAACGCGCTCCCCTGGCTCATGGCGCTGAAGGATCGCCGTCTGGCGCGGGCGATCGATACCATTCTCGAGGATCCTGCGGCCGAGCATTCGGTGGAATCGCTTGCCGGGGCGGCATCGATGAGTCGATCGACCTTCGCCGAGCGTTTCAGTGCCGCGTTCGGACGCACGCCCATGAGCTTCGTCCATCACATCCGACTGCAGCATGCCGTCGAACTCCTGGAACATGGAACGTTGCCGGTCGACCAGGTTGCGAGCCGGGCCGGCTTCGCGAGCCGAAGCCATTTCTCACGCGCCTTCAAGAAGCATACCGGTCTCTCGCCGATCCTGTTCCGTCAGGCCGCCAATGCGCCGCGTTACCCGCAATAGGTGATCGTCGCGACGCACAGACGTTCGGCCCGTGGCCATGTTCGGGCCGGAAATCGGTCCCGAATGCTGGATCTGGAGGGCAGGGGAAGGTTTATAATGCAATGCATTACGCGTGTCGGCCGCCCGTCTCGAAATCAGATTTGCCCGGGGAAGAGCTGGTTCGAGTCCAATCGGGACGCCACATGCAATCCTCACCACTACTCGCTGCTGCTCAATGTGCCTTGTAGATCAGGCACATGAGTCATTCCGGCCGCTCGCAGTCGGGAGGCGCGGTGCGAGGTTTCCCGGAACATCGCGGCTGCAATTGCGGGGTGGTGCATTCACTCTTGCCGAGGCGCGCCTCATGCCTTGCCACACGGGCGGCATCCTGAATCATCGTTCCTGTCCGTCTCGAGGTCGTCGGGGTTCCCGAAGGAGGCGGAATCCAGACCAGGGACGACGGGACCAGCGAGACGCAAGGACGCCGAAGCGCTAACCTCGCCGTGCCTTGGCGTGACGGCGCGGGACAGTATGATCGCCGGAGGCCGTCGAACGAGAGGTCGCCCGAGCGGGAGGTCGCCATGACTGATCCGAGACCACTGTCCTTCCACGTGCCGGCGCCGGCGGTGCGGCCCGGCGGCATTCCGGATTTCAGCGACGTGCCGATCTCCCGGGCGGGCGAAGTGCGGCGGCCGGAGGTCGATACCGCGCCCGAGGATATTCGCGACCTCGCCTATACGATCATCCGCGTGCTCGACCGCCAGAGCGAGGCGGTGGGCCCGTGGGCCGGCCTGCTGGGCGACGACGAGCTGCTCGCGGGCCTGCGCCACATGATGACGCTGCGCGCGTTCGATGCGCGCATGCAGATGGCCCAGCGTCAGGGCAAGACGTCGTTCTATATGCAGCACATGGGCGAGGAGGCGGTGAGCTGCGCCTTCCGCACGGCGCTTGAGCCCGGCGACATGAACTTTCCGACCTACCGCCAGGCCGGACTGCTGATCGCGGGCGGCTATCCGATGCTCGACATGATGTGCCAGATCTACTCGAACGAACTCGACCCGCTGAAGGGCCGGCAATTGCCGGTGATGTACTCGTCGCGCGAGCACGGCTTCTTCTCGATATCGGGCAACCTCGCCACGCAGTACATCCAGGCGGTCGGCTGGGCGATGGCGTCGGCGATGCGGCGCGACACCAGGATCGCCGCCGGCTGGATCGGCGACGGTTCGACCGCCGAATCGGACTTCCACGCGGCGCTGGTCTTCGCCTCCACCTACAAGGCGCCGGTCGTCCTCAACATCGTCAACAATCAATGGGCGATCTCGACCTTCCAGGGCATCGCCCGCGGCGGCTCGGGCACCTTCGCGGCGCGCGGCCTCGGATTCGGGATCCCGGCGCTGCGTGTCGACGGCAACGACTACCTCGCCGTTCATGCCGTGGCGAAATGGGCGGTCGAGCGGGCGCGCCGCAACCTGGGGCCGACCCTGGTCGAGTACGTGACCTACCGCGTCGGCGCGCACTCCACGTCGGACGATCCCTCGGCCTACAGGCCAAAGACCGAGTCGGACGCCTGGCCTCTGGGCGATCCCGTTCTGCGCCTCAAGAATCATTTGATCCGTCGCGGCGTCTGGTCGGAAGAACGGCACAAGCAGGGCGAGGCCGAGATCATGGCCTCCGTCATCGCCGTCCAGAAGGAGGCCGAGAGTCACGGCACGCTGCACTCGGGGCCCCATCCTTCGGCGCGCGACATGTTCGAGGGTGTCTACGAAGAGATGCCGCCGCATCTGCGTCGCCAGCGCCAGCAGGGTGGAGTTTAGGCATGTTCGGTCCTTCATGCTCTTCTGGACCGCGCGCGTCCCGCGCGCTCAAGCGCATTCGAATGCGCGGTCCGGAAGAAGGAGTCTAGCCGATGTCGCGCAGGACCATGGTCGAGGCGATCCGCGATGCCCTGGACGTCTCCATGCAGCGCGACGAGAGCGTCGTCGTGTTCGGCGAGGATGTCGGCTACTTCGGCGGGGTGTTCCGCTGCACGCAGGGACTGCAGCAGAAGTTCGGCGCCAGCCGCTGCTTCGACACGCCGATCAGCGAGCTCGGCATCGTCGGCGCCGCGGTCGGCATGGCGGCCTACGGCCTGCGGCCGTGCGTGGAGATCCAGTTCGCCGACTACATGTACCCGGCCTACGACCAGATCGTCTCGGAGGCCGCACGGCTGCGCTACCGGTCCAACGGCCAGTTCACCGCGCCGATGGTCGTGCGCATGCCGACCGGCGGCGGCATCTTCGGCGGCCAGACCCACAGCCAGAGCCCGGAAGCCCTGTTCACCCATGTCGCGGGCCTCAAGACCGTCGTGCCGTCCAATCCCCACGATGCCAAGGGACTGCTGATCGCCGCGATCGAGGACAACGACCCGGTGATTTTTCTCGAGCCGAAGCGGCTCTACAACGGCCCGTTCGACGGCTACCACGACCGGCCGATCACGCCCTGGGCGAAGCATCCCCAGGGCGAGGTGCCGGACGGCCACTACACCGTGCCGCTGGGCAAGGCCGCGATCCGCCGGGCGGGATCGGCGGTGACGGTGCTCGCCTACGGCACCATGGTCTATGTCGCCGAGGCGGCCGCCGCCGAGACCGGCATCGACGCCGAGATCGTCGACCTGCGCACGCTGCTGCCCTACGACCTCGAGACCATCGCAGCCTCGGTCGAGAAGACCGGTCGCTGTGTTGTCGTCCATGAGGCGACGCTGACGTCCGGCTTCGGCGCGGAGTTGAGCGCGCTCGTCCAGGAGAACTGCTTCTATCATCTCGAGGCGCCGGTCGTGCGGGTCTCCGGCTGGGACACGCCCTATCCGCACGCCCAGGAGTGGGATTATTTCCCGGGGCCGGCGCGGGTCGGCCGCGCGCTCAAGGCCGTGATGGAGGCCTGAGATGGGAATCCGCATCATCAAGCTTCCCGATGTCGGCGAGGGCGTGGCCGAGGCCGAGCTGGTCGAATGGCACGTCGAGGTCGGCCAGTCGGTGGTGGAAGACCAGCTCCTCGCCGCCGTCATGACCGACAAGGCGACTGTCGAGATCCCGTCGCCCGTCGCCGGCACCGTCGTGGCGCTGGGCGCCGAGGTGGGCGGCGTGCTGGCCGTCGGTGCCGAACTGGTCCGCCTGGAGGTCGCGGGCGAAGGGAATGCAGAAGTGGCGGCCGCCCCCCCGGGAGCGGCGGCCGCCCGGGCCGCCCCCGCCGTGGCGGCGGGGGGGGCCCCGGCGCCCCCGCCCCCCCCCACCGCCCCCCCCGCCCCACCCC
>Ga0082335_1002006_pt1 | contig 39892 bp, 35 predicted proteins | sample Subgrocontami58m_FD_72375 | JGI IMG/M metagenome (GOLD analysis project Ga0082335, IMG submission 72375) | Subsurface groundwater microbial communities from S. Glens Falls, New York, USA - GMW37 contaminated, 5.8 m (SPADES assembly) (version 2) ...
TTTTCTTGAACAGTATCTGCCTGGATGTTATGTGCTTCTATTCTCCTTGAGATTCCGTCAAAGATCTGCGTACTTCTTAGATTAACTTCTTCGCCAAAGCGGTAATCCATTGTCTCCATTAACTTCCACGCTTTGGGTGACTGGCGGGGATTTGGTATTGAAAAAATCTGTGCAGAAATAGTGCGGATGGAGTCAAGGTCTTGTTTAATATGTTCAAGAAGCAGTTGTTCTTCATCAGTAAGTGAAAGCCGGTTGAATTCATGATAGTAGTTATCAACAACTAAATTTAGACGATCAAATTCGCGCTGATAATACCGGTTTTGAGTTATAACATGGTCATTACATGCCATCAATAGCTGTGTAATATTAAAACGCAGATTTCCCGCGCTGCCCCGCTTCACAGCTTCAAGCTGCATATTATCAAGACTATTGTTGACCTTATTGAAACCTTGATAAGTAATGCCTGCCATCCCAACAATTAAAATGAACATCACGAAGAAAGGAAAAGCTATCTTCCGTCCGATAGTTATTTTCATTTGCGGTTAACTCCTAATAAAAATAAAATTTACAAAGCTATTTTTTGTTAGAAAATTAATTCGTATCAGTTACTTACTGATAACGTGAATTTGAATAAACTCCCTTTCCCAGGTTCACTTTCCATCACCAAAAGTTATTTAAAATTTGAAAAATTAGTTCTCGTGGATAATTATACTATTTATCTCTTGTATAGATAACTTTTTCCAGCTTCTTTTCAAGTTCCTTTGAAATTTTACGTTTGTCATTAAGGATCATAGAAAGGTATGCCTTGCTTATGCCAAGCTGCTTTGCAATCCAATCTTGTCTTAAACCAAGTTTTAATATTTTATTTTTCATATCCATTGTTTAAGTTCGGTAGTTAACTATAGTTCACAAATACAAGAGTAAACAATCGTTGACTCAATATCTTAATAAAAGTTAACAATTGTTATATAAATAATCCATAGAAAGAACGGCAGAAGAATGGAAGAGCGAATAAGAAGATTTGGGCTAAAGAAATTTGGTTCAATAAAAGAATTTGCTGAAGCGATGGATATGAGTCCGTCTAATCTTCAAGCCTATCTCCAAAATAGGAGACAACCGGGTACACCAATATTAAAAAGACTAAGTGAATTAGGATGCGACATAGATTGGCTATTAACCGGTGAAGAAAATAATGATAAGAGATTAAAAATAATAGAAGAACAGAGCAAACGTATAAAAGAGCTGGAGACGGAAAACCGAATTTTGCTTGAAAGTATCAGCCGGATTTCTCTCATTACTGAAGAATTGAAAACAATAGAAAAGAGAAGAGATGGAAATAAAAAAGGGAAGCAATAGTTAACATTCGTTAAGAGCAAACTTACTAGATAATGTTTTAGTTTTTTCCTACTGTTACCGACCAATCGGTAATAGTAAAAGTGAGGTCCGAGTAAATAAACAAAATAGCAACTGTAAAGACTCGCCGCGGCGAGTTTCTACAAAAATTTCTCTGTTAGTAAGACCTTCGAGGTTTTAACTTGAATAGCATTTAAGCTGTCACGCCAATATTCTGCGCGAGTTCCATTCCCTTTTCAAGTACTTGCTTCTCAAAACAGTTTTTCAATCAACTCTTCTTTACTCAAACTATTATGCTCAGCAATATCTCTCGGGATTTTCATTCTGAATTAATTTTCTTTAAGATTTTAATTTTAGAAGAAAAGCAACTGCTTCTCTAAGCACTTTTGTAGCAACCGGTTTAGCTGTAGACTCGCCGTGGCGAGTCTCTACAAAAATTTCTCTATAGGTAAGTAACCCTGTCTGCTGACAGAGCATGTTGCACAACGCAAATTCTGTAAAACAAAACCTTCGAGATTTAGGGATTTCAAATACTAATAATAATTTCTCAGAAGGAACGGTCTAACTTCTCCGCCGATCTATGGCGGAGAACGTTCCTATAGAAAATAAATTAGGTTCATCATAATAATGCATACTTTGCCGAAGGCACCCCTTCATGGCATGAATTAACCCCGCGCTTCAGCGCGGGGTACAGTCTAATTAAATTAGGGCTTTAGCCATGATGATTAAACCCGAACTTTGTTATAAATTCCTCATACTCGTTCTTCAACGTCAACCTTTTATGATGCTCTTTTTGGTTTTTATTTAGTTCCGAACTTAGTTGTACATTGATTCACCTTTGCGTTCTTACGGATATGTTGAAAAAATTGTTGCCTAATATATTGAGAGAAAACATGTCCATGGTTCTTCGTTCCCAAAACCACTTATATCTATATCTGAACGTGTGACATAATTTCTGTTGATACAGGGCTAAAGCCCGGTGTTGTTTTTAGTATTACTATCCCCGCGATAAATCGCGGGGTTATTGCATAAAAATATCTGCTTGGAATCCATGATAAAAGTACGCATTATAATGATGAACCATTTTTTGTAACCCACCTTTACATATTAGTAGTTGTGTATTTATTATACTAAAAAGCAGTATTTTATATAAGGAAAATCTATGACAGACAAAGAAATATATAAAGCAAGAGCCGAAGGGTTGAACCGGATATCAGAGATAAAGAATGAAGTCTCTGATGCTGATTTTTTAGAATTTATGTGTTTTGTTCGTGAAGCTGCTGGTCAATACCAACCAGAATGGAAATTGATTCAACAAGAAATTATGGAAAAATGTGAAATAAGGAAAAAACTAAACAAGCTGTTTAACAATGAACCCATTTGAAGAAACTTTAAAAAGTATTGATGATTTTTGCTCAAAAAATAGAATCAGCTATTCAATAATTGGCGGGCTTGCATTAATTTTTCATAAGATTCAGAGAACCACAAACGATATTGATATCACCTTATTAGTTGAGTTGGAAAACATGGAAAATATTGGCAAAATTCTTTCAGAAGAATTTGAACCGATTTTCCCCGATTCCATTCAGTTTTTTCAGAAAAACTTTGTTCTTCCGGTTTTAGAAAAAAAGACAAAAATGAGAATTGATTTTGCTGCCGGTCTTACTGGCTTCGATAAGAAGGTGATTGAAAGAAGTATGCGTCAAGACTTTGGAAAACTTAACCTTCCATTTTGCACTATAGAAGATTTAATTCTTTACAAGCTTTTCGCTTCACGACCAAAAGACTTATCTGATATACATGAAATTGCAAAACGACATAAAGATAGAATAGATGAAAAGTATTTATCAAAAATGCTTAATGATTTTTCCGAATTAGAAAGAGAAGATATGAGTGAAAACTTTAAAAGAATTTTCTTGAAGAAATAAGAGAGCCGCGTTCAGTGCGGCTCTACAAAAAGAATTTAAGCAGTTACTCCAGCTTTTTCAGCCAGTTCCATTCCCTTTTCAATTGCTTGTTTGTTCAATGGTATGAGGTGATGATATCTTTCCGGAAGAACTTTTTTAATTCCTTCTATAATGTTATCCATCTTAAGAATTGGTTTCTTCTGCAAGAATGCACCAAGAACTATCATGTTCATCACTTTGGAATTTTCCAACTTTGCTGCTTCGATTGCTGCTTCTATCGGAACGATATCTATATCTGTTCTCTTAGGCGGATTTAATATTGTGCTTGCCTCATAAATTAAAAGTCCACCCGGTTTTACAGCTTGTTCAAATTTATCTAAAGATGGTTGATTGAGTGCTATTACGGTATCAAACTTTGTTATGATAGGAGAACTAATTCTTGTGTCACTTATGATTGCGATACAATTGGCAGTACCGCCGCGCATTTCCGGTCCGTAAGACGGCATCCAACTGACTTCTTTGTTTTCCATAACACCACTGTAACACAGAATTTGTCCCATTGATAAAACACCTTGTCCGCCAAATCCGGCAATAATAATTTCTTCTTGCATAGTTATTCTCCTTTACCTGCCTTAGGTAGGTTACCGGGTATTTTTAGATCACCAAGCGGATAAAAAGGAAACATATTTTCTTCCATCCATTTGTTAGATTCAACCGGAGCCATTTTCCAATTTGATGGGCAATTTGTAACAATCTCTACAAAGCTCAATCCTTTTTTCAACTCTTGATATTTAAATCCATTTAGAATTGCTTTTTTTGCTTTGCGTACATTAACCGGACTATTGACAGCGACGCGGGTACAATAATATACTCCGGGAAGCTGCGCGATCAGCTCGGTAATCTTTAGCGGATTTCCCATCACTTCAACTTCTCTTCCGAATGGGGTAGTTGTTGATTTCATTCCAACCAGAGTTGTCGGCGCCATTTGTCCGCCGGTCATACCGTAAATTCCATTGTTAATAAAAACCATCAAAATATTTTCTCCGCGGTTACATGTATGAATAGTTTCTCCTGTTCCGATTGCAGCTAAATCACCATCACCTTGATAAGAAAAGACATATTTATCAGGCAGAACTCGTTTAATTCCTGTAGCTGCTGCAGACGCACGCCCATGCGGCGCTTCGGTCATATCAATATTCATATAATTATACATAAACACCGAACAGCCCACCGGTGCAACTCCAATTGTTTTATCTTGAATTCCAAGTTCATCAATTACTTCTGCAATTAGACGATGAGCAACACCATGCCCGCAGCCGGGACAATAATGCATCGGGGTATCAATCAAAGTCTCGGTTCTATCAAAGACCAAATTTTCATTTGTACAAATACTCTCTTCTGTAATCACATCTGCAAAGTGTTGTTCTTCTGTCATTGTTTTTTCGTTCATACTGTTTCTCCTACAAATTTTTCTTCGAGCTTATGAAGAATTTCTTCCGGAGTTGGAACGATTCCGCCCATTCTTCCAAGAAATTCTACCGGAATTTTTCCATTAACAGCAAGACGAACATCTTCAACCATTTGACCGGCATTCATCTCGACAGTTAAAAAACCTTTTACTTGATCAGCTAATTTGTTCAATTCATCATACGGATATGGAAAAACCGTTATTGGTCTGAACACTCCAACTTTAATTCCTTTTTCGCGTGCAAGCTGAGCTGCTTTTTGGCAAATACGCGCTACCAATCCAAACGCAACTAAAATAATTTCTGCATCATCGCATTCAAATGTATCAAATCGAATTTCTTCATTCTCAATTGCTCTATATTTTTTCTGGAGATGAAGATTAACTTCTTGCATCTGATCCGGTTGAATATGAAGTGATGTAATAAAATTCCGTTCACGAGTTTTCGGTTTACCAACCGTTGCCCAATCAGGATCTTCAGTTGATCTTGGTAATTGATCAGGCAGTTGAACTTTTTCCATCATCTGTCCGAGTGCGCCGTCAGTGAGAATCATAACCGGATTTCTCCATTTGAAAGCAAGATCAAATCCAAGTTTAACATGATCAACCATTTCCTGAACTGTTGAAGGAGCTAAAACAATTAATTTATAATCGCCGTGTCCGCCCCCTTTTACAGCTTGAAAATAATCTCCTTGAGATGGTTGAATTGTTCCAAGTCCGGGACCACCACGCACTACATTAACCAACAAGCACGGAAGTTCAGCACATGCTATATAGGAAATTCCTTCCTGCATTAAACTTATACCGGGTGATGAAGAGGAAGTCATCACTTTCTTTCCTGCACCAGCCGCTCCGTAAATCATGTTGATTGAAGCAATTTCACTTTCAGCCTGAAGAACAACCATACCTGTTCTCATTCTAGCGTCTTGTGTTAAGTATTCTAATATTTCTGATTGAGGTGTAATTGGATATCCGAAGTAAGCATCGCAGCCGGCAAGGATAGCCGCTTCAGCAAGAGCTTCATTCCCTTTCATTAATTTCAATTCTTTCATGAGTTCACCATTACAGTTATATCGCCTGTTACATTTGAAATTGTTGCAATCTTTTCAGTCTTCTTTTTTGTTTTACGATATACTTTAATAATTCCATCAGGACAAACTAAAGCGCAATTTGTACAACCGGTACAGTTATCTTCTATCTTAACAATGTAATGATAACCCTTCGAGTTTAATTTGCGTGAAAGCTCAAGTGATTCTTGAGGGCAAGATGCTGCACAAAGTTCGCATCCTTTACATTTCTCGATATCTATTAGGATATCACCTTTAACTTTTGCCATCAGTACCTCTTAATGAAATAAAAAAAGGCTATAATTCTTCTATAACCTTTTTAGTTTTTGAATTCTATTATTTTCTAATTCGATTAATACTTTTTTCATTTCCAACCGGTTTTGAGACCTTATCTTTAGAAACTTACGTGCCAAGTACTCTTTCTATATGTCTAAAATATAATTTGATTTTCAACGTTATATATAGATTTCTTATCACGTTTTGATGATTTGCTATCAGCGGTCAGCTTTCAACCATCAGTTTTTTTATAAGTGAGAAAGAAAATACATCTTTGAGAAATTAAGTTTTTTCAAAGACTCTCCAATCGAAAAATAAGGAAATTTTGTGGAAGTTCAAGGAGGGAATTAAGAAGAGCACAATCAAGAACCCGTCAAAAATACGCCGGGCAAGCAAGAGCATGAACAAAATAGAATTATTGATACTCGATACTAACTTCTCAGTACTAGACTAACTCTGCATGTTTATCTGCATGATAAGAGCTGCGAACAAGCGGTGGTGATTCCATCGCTTCCAACACAAACCTTAAGTTGACGTTTCATTGAAATGTTCGGAGATCTTTATCGAAAGGGAACTAAAACTTTTCGTTAAAATATCTATTCAATTCTTATCTACTAATTCCGGCTTGTTTAAAAATTTCTAATAATGTTCCAATTGGTAAATCACTTTTATGAAGAGGAACTACTACTTTCTTTTCGTATCCAGATTATAAAAAATATGATGGCTGCTTTTTATTCGATCAAGAATAAATCCTTTTTCTTCAATAATAATCTTGATGATCTTCTTTGGAGTGATCGAAAGTAAACTACTCATTTTCGCTGATTGTTAAGTTATATTCCAGTACACTATCATCAGAAGGAATATGTTCACCATGGTCTTTTAAGCTTTCTATAGCTTCTCTCGCCATGAGGATAGATTCTTCAATAGTTTCATCAAATGGTACACAACCCGGTAAGGAAGGTATTGTAACAGTGAATCCACCTTCATTTTCTTTTCTCAGCATCACCCCCTGTAATTCATTACTTTCATTTTGATACCTTTTTCTCTCTAACTAAAATAAACTTACAAAGAATACACTCCTTTTTCAATTTAGGGTATCTCTAAAAACTATTTTTTAAAAAATAGAACACAGATAAAACAGATTTTCACAGATTAGTTTTTGAAGTTATTAGAGATGCCCTTAAGGTGAGTTCTAAAAATTCATTTATTTAATTATATTTCTAACAAGCATCAGGAACCCATCTGATATTAATCAGAAATATTATTTAATCAATACTCAATTGATTTTATTTTACCAAAATTTTTTTTTCTGTGTGATTTGTATTTTTATTTTTTCATTTTAAATTTCTTTAACTACTTTAATTTCATAATATTAATTTATTAAAATTCCCAATAATAATAACCGCTTGGTTTACAAAAACCAAAAACTCCAGCTTTTTGATTATCATATATCATACTTCTATCTATTACTGTTAATACTCTCTCGTATATTTGTAACTCGTCTATAATTCCATTAAAGCCTCGACTTTCAAAGTTATGGCCTCCAATTTTTAATGGTGCTGTATTTGTTAAGTCCCCACCTCTCGCATTATAATTTGTTCCTTTTGGACTATTATTTAAGAACCATATAATTCTTCTAACCCCCGCACCCGCAGGAAAGTACCGAACTATAACAACTAAATTATACCAGTTCGTATTATTAAGATTAACAGAAACAGGAGAAGAATAGTTAGTATATGTTGTCCCGCCTATGCCATTTGCTAATTGTAAGATGAATCTATTTGTAGATTTACGATAAAGTAAATGATAACCTTTATAAACATTACCGGACTTAGTTCTCTTATCTAAAAATATTTGGTCAGTTGACGAATTACTATTTAATTTAAACCAAAGACTAATTGAATAGCTCTTGTTTTCATGAAAATTTACATCTGGACATAGCGGATCTCCCGAATGATCCGTCATTTGCACAAAAGAAGAACCTGAACCATCAAACTTCAAACCATAAAAGACTTTTCCCGGGACAGGTGTTACATTTCCATACCAATCTGCAAAAGCATTAGGGTAATTATAATTATTATCCCATTGGGTTAATTCACAACTTGCACCTGGCCCTCCATTTTCATTTAACTCGTCAAATGGAAACCATGCTACTAAACCACTAAGTTTATTACGCCAACCCACGGGGCAAAAATTTGCAGGACTTGTATGACTTGAAGCGCAATTGTAGGAAAAACTAAAATTTTGCCATTTCCCAATTTTTATATCAGCCAGTCTAGCCGGTATATTAGGAAAATAACTATTAACGTAAACAGTGTTTGTGAAATCCGGACCCTGATTAAAAGGAATCCCTGGATAATTAACGTTATTCTGAAAATTTCCAAACGATTGACCGTTCCAATAAAAGCACATATGCGGTGGAGCTTTTCCTTCTGTTCCTGCGTTAAATGTCCAAACTTCACTTTCCATTTCACCTACCTTGATATTCCAGGCGTATTTCTTATCCTTTGAGAATTTAGGGGCAGTGGAAGGATAAATAAAGAAAGGGCTTTTCAAATCATTTTTCTGAAAAAATATAGTGTTTTGTTTCATTGCAACTTCTGGGGATTGTCCTTTTGTAACCTCTACTATTTTAAAAGTATTAAGCGTACCTTTTAGCCTATTAGTTGACATCCAGGCAAATCTCAAGGGTTGTTCGGGGGTAATCTCTTCTTCGTTATTAGGAGATATTAGTGAAATTATTCCTGTCTTTTCTATAATCTGTTCAAGACAGTCATTTCCGAGTTCTTCGTTGTTTTTTTTCAACTTTGCATATATACAATATTCATAATCACCCGGGGGAACGTTTCCGGTTTTGATTAAAGCTTCTTTATATTTCGGATTGCTGTTAGGATAGGATACATCGGATTGTGTTGGAAAGTCACTCGCTTTCATGTTTTTAATCCCGGGCTTTATTTCTATATCCACAGTTGTTGCGGTTGCTATAAGCCCTGCTTTTTTCTCGGTCAGGGTTCCATAGAAATAAACACGGTAAGTTTCTTCGGTCGTGTTTGTTATTGTGGTTTTCAATAAATCAACCACTCCGAGTTTTCCCGGAGGCGGCTGGGTAAGCTTTATTGTAATTTTTTGTCCATATGCTTTTTCATTAGTTATAAATGAAAAAGAAATTACAATGGAAATAAAAACCGCTAAAAAAAAGTTAAATTTTTTCATAATTGAATTCTCTTAATTTATTAAAAAAAGTTGCTTTTATATAGAATTAAGGTGGGTTCTAAAAATTCATCTATTTAATTATATTTCTAAAAAACATCAGGAACCCATCTGATATTAATCAGAAATATTTTTTAATAGTATTTAATTTATTATGTTTTATAAAATAATTTTTATAAATAATTAAATATATTTTTATTTTCTATTAAATATATACATTTTATTTTGTTTTTACCAAAAATTATTTTATAGAACCCCCTTAAAGTAAGAGATCGTCTAGCATCTTCCATCGCACGTTCACACAAGCTCGGCATGTTTATCAGCATGGTAGGAACTTCTAACCAACGGTGATGATTCTACTGCTTTCATACCAAGCTGCAATCCATAATCTTTGTAAAACTTAAATTCATCGAGAGTAACAAAGCGATGAACCGGTAAATGATTTTTTGTCGGTTGAAGATATTGACCGATCGTCATTATATCGCAGCCATGATTAAAGAGATCATTTATAAGATCCACTACTTCTTCTTTTGTCTCACCGATCCCAACCATGATTCCGCTTTTCGTTCTAAGTTTGTGTTCCTTGAACCAACTGATTAATTCTAAACTGCGCTCATACTTTGCTTGAGGACGTACGCCATGATAAAGACGATGAACAGTTTCAAGATTATGGTTAAGAATATCCGGCGGATTTTGTAAAATTATTCTGAACGATTCTTCTTCACCTTTGAAATCGGGAATTAAAATTTCGATTGTAGTATCCGGCATCCTTTCGCGAATTAATCTAACAGTCTCAGAAAAAAATGATGCACCGCCGTCTTTAAGTTCATCGCGATCCACTGAAGTGATAACAACATGTTTGAGATTTAATGTTTCAACAGATTCGGCAACTCGGCGGGGTTCATCAAGATCAAGTTCGTTTGGTATTCCAACTTTAATATTGCAGAAGCCGCAGCTTCTTGTGCAAGTATCTCCAAGAATCATAAAAGTTGCAGTTCTTCTGTTCCAGCATTCAGCAAGATTAGGACATTTTGCTTCTTCACAAACCGTATTCAATTTTGATTTACGCATCAACTCATGAACGTCTTTATAATTCTGTCCGGTTGGTAAACGGACTTTTAACCAATCAGGACGTTTACCAAGTTCAGGTCTTTCTTTTTCAATTGTCTCAGCAAATTTTTTCTGATGTTGATTAATCATTTTACTATCCCATTGTCATTTCGAAGGAGCGAAGCGACTGAGAAATCTTTTAGATTTCTCTCCCGACTTCGACGGGATCGAAATGACAAATAATTATTTAGATTATACCCGTGTCAAAATTTTCTAAAGTTTCTTTAACCGATTTCAAAAATTTTCCGCCTAGCATTCCATCAACAAGACGGTGATCATGACTTAGAGAAAGATACATCATTGGTTTTATTGCAATGCTTTCTACACCATTACTCTCTACAACTACCGGTTTCTTTGTAACAGCACCTACGCCAAGGATTCCAACTTCCGGCTGATTGATGATTGGTGTTCCGAACAATGAGCCGAATACTCCATAGTTAGTTATTGAAAATGTTCCGTCAACAATATCATCGGGAACAAGTTTTTTTGTTCGAGCTCTGTTTCCAATATCGGCAATTGACTTTGCAAGTCCTCGAATGTTTCTTTCATCTGCATTTTTAATGTTAGGTACAATTAATCCATTTGGTTCTACAGCTACTGCAATACCAAGGTTGATATATTTTTTCATCACAATATTATTACCGTCAACAGAAGCATTCATCAGAGGGAATTCTTTCAATCCCTTTATTACTGCAAATGATATGAAAGGCATATAAGTTAGTTTAACACCTTCATTAGAAAATGCATCGCGGTTCTTTTCGATGAAGTTGTAAATTCGCGACATATCTACTTCAATCATTGCTGAAACATGAACTGAAGTATTTTTGCTATTTAACATGTGATGCATAATTCTCTGACGATTATTATCCATCGGTATTATTTCTTCTCTTTGCCCGGGAATATTTTTTTGTTTTGTGGTTGAAGGAATAGAAACAGATTCTGTTTTAGTAAACGAAACACTACTGCTCTTTCTATTCTGAATATAATTGAGTAGATCGTTTTTAGATAATCTTCCTCCATCACCGCTGCCAGGTATAGTTTCCAATTCAATCATCGAAATTCCTTCAGTGCGGGCAATGCTAAGAACTAGTGGAGAATAAAATCTATTTGAAGTAACAATCGGTTTCCTTTGGTTAGAAATAATCAGATTCTTTTTCCCTTGCTCACGCTCTTGATCTTGTTCAATCTTTTGTTCGAGTTTCGGTTTAACAAATCCACCTCTTGATGAAATTTTTGCTACAGCCACTCCAACAGCAACTGTTGAGTTTTCATCAAAAAGAATTTCTGCAAGTGTACCATCCACTGGAGAAGGAACTTCTGTATCAACTTTGTCTGTACTTATTTCAAAAATAATTTCATCGCGATTAACTTTATCACCAACCTTTTTGTGCCACTTCAAGATCGTTCCTTCCATAATAGATTCACCCATCTTAGGCATCGGAACATCAACCAATTCACCGCCGACTTGTGTTGTAGAAGGAATTTCTACTTTCTTTTCTTCTGATTGAACAGATACAACTTCACCGTTTGTTTCAATTACAGCTACAACAGTTCCTACCTCAACAGTCTCCTGCTCAAAAACTTTAATGTCAACTAATATTCCGTCTTCTGGTGAAGGAATTTCCGTATCAACTTTATCTGTACTTATTTCATAGATAATTTCATCTTTCACAACTCGATCACCTTTTTTCTTATGCCATTTTATCAGTGTGCCTTCGTGAATACTCTCACCCATTTGGGGCATGATAATATCAACTTTCATTTCTTCTCCGAGTAATGTAGCATAGATTCATAATCTGTGCATATTTTTGCGCGCAGAATACTATTCTGCGCTACAGTTTAATAATCCAATAAATTTTTTAACGACTTATAAATTTTTTCTCGTGTCGGAAGAATTGCATATTCTAAAATTGGTGCAAAAGGAATAGGTGCATCAAAAGCACCAATTCTTCTTACTGGTCCGTCTAAAGATTCAAAACAATTCTCTGTTATAAGAGCAGCAATCTCAGCACCGAAACCTGCTGTTAAAGTATCTTCATGAATTACTATTGCTTTGCCTGTTTTCTTTACTGACTTATAAATTGTTTCCACATCAAGCGGTGCTATTGTTCTGATGTCAATAATTTCAATTGAGTATCCGTCATCTACTAATTTTTTCACAGCGAAATTTGATTCGTGAACCATTGCACCATAAGTTATAATAGAAAGATCATTCCCCTCTCTAACTACTTTTGCTTTCCCGAATGGCAATAAATAATCGGCATCCGGTTCTACAGATGAAGCATAACTTTGGCGGTACAATCCTTTATGCTCAAGAAATAATACCGGATCATTCAAGCGTAAAGCTGTCTTCAACAATCCTTTGGCATCAGCCGCATTGGATGGATAAGCGATAAGTAATCCGGGCATGTGAGCAAAAAATCCTTCGATGTTTTGACTGTGATACAAACCGCCGTGAATATATCCACCGATAGCGACACGTGTTACAACAGGCGCTTCAAATAAATTATTTGAACGGTAACGATACATAACCATCTCATCGCGGAACTGCATAAATGCCGGCCAGATGTAATCTCCAAATTGAATTTCTATACATGGTTTCAATCCGCTTAATGCCATACCGATTGCTACTCCGGCAATACTTGCTTCTGCAAGCGGTGAATTAAATACTCTATCTTTGCCAAATTTTGTTGAGAGACCTTTTGTAGAAGTAAATACTCCGCCTTTTCCATCTGCTACATCTTCACCGAATAAATATATTTTTTCATTGCGATCCATCTCTTCTCTTAATGCATGGTTAATAGCATCAACCAACACAACCGGCTTTCCATCAATCTTTCCTTTTTCATAATCGAGACGATCTCGTTTACCGGATTCATCAAGAACAAATCGAAAAGCAGATTCAGGTTTTGGTTCTTCCTGCTTCAATGCCCAATCAGCCGACTCATTTACATGATGCGCAATTTCTTTTTTAAATTCTGTGTATGCCAACTCGGTTAAGATTTCTTTCTTCTTCAAAACATTCACGAATATTTCAAGCGGGTCTTTCTTCAAATCTTCTTGCAACGAATCATCCGGTCTATATTTTTTCTGATCATCAGATGACGAATGAGAAAACAATCTTACAACATGTGCTTCAACTAATGCGGGACCTTTTCCCTGTCTTGCATATTTAAATGCTGATTGTGCAACTTCATTTACTTGAAGGAAATCTGTTCCGTCAACATCCATACGAAGAAGATTTTCATAACCTTTCATCATTTCAAGAACTGATGCATTCTTACCAGCTGTTTGATCTTGCACGGGAACAGAAATTGCCCATTTATTATTTTGAATTACAAAAACCACTGGAAGTTTTTCACGTGATGCCCAGTTAACTGCTTCGTGAAATTCTCCTTGCGATGTTGTCCCTTCCCCGCTGCTAACATAAACAACTCCATTAATTCCTTTCTTCTTCATTGCCAAAGCCGTACCAACAGCTTGAAGGAATTGTGTACCAGTGGGACTTGATTGTGTTGGCACATTAAATTCTTTTGATGACCAATGACAAGGCATTTGTCTGGATCCGGTTAATGGGTCATCTGCTTTTCCAAGAAATGCTAAGAAAGCATCTTCAGGTTTCATCCCGAGAGAAAGCATGAAACACATATCACGGTAATATGGATATGCCCAGTCAACACCTTTATTCATAACCAAGCCAAATGCGATTTGCGTTGCTTCGTGTCCGGCGCCTGCAATATGAAAAAAAGCTTTGCCCTGTTTTAGAAGGTTCATCACCTTTATATCCATCGTTCTGGAAAGATTCATAAGCCGAAGTACATTCATCAGCTCGTCTTTTGTCATTCCGCCGAATAAATCAATCTTACCGGTTGGAGTTGAACCATTACTTTTATCTATTATAATTTCTGATTTTATTTCTTTTGCCATTGATGATTTCCCTTCTTTGTGTCTTAGAGTCTTTGTGGTAAAGTTTTACCACCAAGACACTAAATCATGAAGATATCTTTTCAAACTCTTTTATGTAATTACTTTTTTCTTTTATGATGAATTTAGTATAACCAAAAATTTTTTGGAAATTCTTAACAAGTTTTTCTTTCACTTCATTAATCTCAATTTCTTTACCGAGTTCGCGTTGAAGTGACGTAACATCTTTATCTTTTATTCCACAGGGAATTATTCCATCAAAATAATTCAAATCTGTGTTCACATTGAAAGCAAATCCGTGCATTGTAATCCATCTGCTGACTTTAATTCCAATTGCTGCAATTTTTCTTTCCCCCAACCAAACTCCGGTATATTTTGGTTTTCGATTCGTACTCAATCCATATTCAGCACAAGTTCTAATAATCATTTCTTCGAGTGCACGCAAATATTCGTGTGTATCTTCTTTCCAGTCACTTAATTTTATGATCGGATAACCTACAATCTGTCCCGGTCCATGATAAGTAATATCTCCGCCGCGGTCAATTTCATAAACACTGATTCCAAGTTCTTTCAACTGCTCATTGGTGCTGATTAAATTTTCCTTATCAGCAACCTTTCCAAGTGTGTAAGTATGAGGATGTTCCAATAGAAAAAGTGTATCCTTAATTTCGTTTCGATTACGAAGATCAAAAATTTCTTTCTGTAAATCCCATGCTTGATTGTAATCAATCATACCGAGATCGCAGTAATCAAAAGTTCTATATGTGGATTGATTCGCCATATGCGTTAGCCGCTGCTTCCATTATTGATTCTGATAATGTTGGATGTGCATGAACTGTCTTAACTATCGACTCATATGTTGCTTCCATTGATTTAGCAAGAGTAAGTTCAGCTATCAACTCGGTTGCTTCCGGACCAATTATATGTGCGCCGAGAAGTTCGCCGTACTTTGCATCAAAAATTAATTTTACAAATCCTTCACGTTCACCAACTGCAAATGCTTTTCCACTTGCCATGAATGGAAATTTCCCAATCTTTAATTCATATCCGCTCTCTCGAGCTTTTGCTTCGGTCATTCCAACACTTGCAATTTGAGGATTACAATAAGTACAGCCCGGTATGTTATCATAATCTATTGGATATGAATTCTTTCCTTTGATCATCTCTACACAATGTATTCCCTCTGCAGATGCAACATGCGCTAACCATGGCGGACCAATTACATCTCCGATTGCATAAATTCCGGGAACATTTGTTTCGTAAGTATTCTTATCAACTTTAATATGATTTTTATAAAGCGCGACCTCCAATTCCTCTAGACCAAATCCCTCAACATTTCCTGTAACACCGATTGCACATAAAACTTTTTCGGATTTTAGTTCGATTTTCTTTCCGTCTTTTTCAATTGTTACAATTACTTCATTCCCTTTTACTTCAGCTTTTTCAACTTTTGTTGAAGTATAGATTTCAATTCCGCGTTTCTTAAAATTTTTCTCCAATGTTTCAGACACTTCTTTGTCTTCAATCGGCAAAATATTTTCCATCATTTCTATTATTGTAACTTTTGTACCAAACACATTATAGAAATATGCGAACTCAATTCCGATAGCTCCCGCACCAATTATAATTAAATCTTTCGGCTGAGTTGGTAAGTTCATTGCCTCAGTGGATGTAATAATATTTTTTCTATCTACAGGAATTGAAGGGAATGATTTTGGTTTGGAACCGGTTGCAATAATAATTTTATCCGAAGAGATTGATTCAATCTTCTTACCATCACTATCAAAAATGTCAATCTGATTTTGGGAAATTAATTTTCCGTATCCGCGTATCCGGTCAATTTTATTTTTCTTAATCAACAATTCAACATTTTTTGTAATGCGGTCGGAAATATCGCGACTTCTTTTTATGATCTTATTAAAATCAAAATTCAACCCCTGAACAGAAATTCCAAAATCATTTGAATGATTCTTCATGAGGTCGAATATCTCGGCATTTTTTAATAAAGATTTTGTGGGAATACATCCCCAATTCAGGCAAATACCGCCAAGATTATCTTTATCAATTATGACAGTTTTGAATCCAAGTTGTGCTGCTCTGATAGCTGCTACATATCCGCCTGGACCACCGCCAAGAATTGCAATATCGTACGGTTTATTCAATGAAATTCCTCAATCAGATTGGTAAATGTGCCGAAATATAAAGATATGAGTCCTGAAAACAAACATGAGCTCCTTTTTACTTCAAAACAAGATTGGAGTGATGTTCGTTCAATTGTTGGTTATTAGATATCAACAGTGCTACCAGAAACTTTTCTAGGACTAGGTGGATTAGTATAGTTGCCTATCTAAAGTAAACCATCGAACTCCAATGAAGGAATTAATCTTCCATCGGCAGGTTGCCAATACTTAGAGAGGACTAATATCCACTTTAGTATAACTTATGGGTAGGTTAATTTATAGCAATTCTTGAATTAGATTTTTACAAATTCAACCCTACGGTTATTTGCTTTACCTTCAGGGGAATCGTTTTTCCCAATAGGTTTTGATTCACCCCAACCTTTTGATTGAAGTCGTGAACCATCAACTCCTAGTTCAACTAAGATCTTTTTAACAGCATCTGCTCTTTGCTCTGATAATTTCTGATTGGATTTATCATCGCCGTCGCTATCGGTATGTCCATCAACACTAAATTTCAAATCAGAATGCTCTTTCATCATTTTTGCAACTTCATTAAGTACACCCATTGAAGATAGTTTTATTATTGCTTTATTAACATCAAATAAAATTCCATGTGTTATAAATTTTCCATCTTTATAAATTTGGTCGAGCATATTCATACCGGCACCGTTGGCTATCTTAACGTTTTTAAATTGAACTGGGGCGATCCCTCCAAAAATAACTTCCGTAAAAATAGCTTCACAGTCAGGAATAACAAGTACTCGGTGTTGATCTACATAGCATTTCATTTGACCATTTTTATATGCAATTGCAACGTGCCGCCACTTTCCTGTAATATCCTTATCATAGTCGGGATGTTCTCCTTTAAGTTCAGAACTTTCCGGAAAATAATTTGTGAATACTCTTCCATAAGGATCGAATCGAACTGCTTTTGAGTCATCTCCATCCGGAGTTATGAAAAATACAATTAATCCGTGTTCTCCAAACGGAGCGAAATAATCACATTCTATTGTAAATGCTTTGTCTAAATAACTTTTAGCTTTTATTCTTGGAGCTACTTTAACATAATTTCCTTCAGTGAGTACAAAGACAGGTTCACCATCTATCTTATTGATAACGCCTTGACCAAGAATAAGTTTCCACATTGGAGGGAATTCCCCATCGTGGCTATCTGAGAAATTATCTTCGAAAAGAATTTTATTACCTGCGATAAAATCATAATTCTGATAGTTCTTTATTTTTTCTTGAGCGAAAAACAAGTTAGTACAAATGAGAAGCACAAGTAAAAAATTAATCGATTTCATTAGTACCTCATTAGTTTAAACCACTAGTTATTTCATCAGCACCATCTTCTTTGTTGTTGTGAAATTTCCCGTTTGCAGTTTATAGAAATAAATACCACCAGTAAGTTTCGATGCGTCAAAATCTACCTCATAGTTTCCGGCCGCTTTATTTTCATTTACAAGTACATCCACTTCCTTGCCAAGAACATCAAATACACTGAGCGATACAAAACCAGAAACCGGAATTGCAAACTGAATTTTAGTTGTTGGGTTGAAAGGATTAGGGTAATTCTGTGACAAGGAATAATTCTCCAGTGTTTCAGAAGAAATTTGACCAACGGAAGTGGCTGTCTGTGAATATTTTATTGTTGCATAGTCAGAACCTGGTCCTATTGCTGCCGCACTTTCTCCTGTTACATATATATTACCGGAAGCATCAACTGCTAGAGAAGAAGCATAATCATGACCCCATCCACCGTGATATCTTTGAACCCACTGCTGGACGCCTGCGGAGTTATATTTAATTGTGGCATAGTCAGAATTTATTGGTGCATTTAAACTCCGACCTGTTACGTAAACATTATTTGAACCATCAAGTGCGATTGATCGTGCCCAATCAGTGCTATTGCCAAGCCCGTTATATCTTTGAACCCACTGTTCAACACCTAATGGATTATATTTTACCGTTGCATAGTCCCCAGATGTTCCACTTCCATCACTAAAACCAGTTACATATACATTACCGGAATTATCAACTATAATTGAATTAGCCTCGTCCAAATTATTCCCGGGTCCGTTATATCTTGCAACCCACTGCTCTGCGCCAAAGCTATTATATTTTATTGTGGCATAATCCTGAAAAGTTCCGTTTCCTACACTACTGCCTGTCACGTACACATTTTGTGCACTGTCTATTGTAATTAAAAATGCCTCGTCCGCATTATTTCCGGGCCCGTTATATCTTGCAACCCATGTCATATTACCTGCTGAAGAGTATTTAATTGTTGCATAATCCAGCGTTGAATTGAAAGTACCGTTAGCTGAGGATCCTGTAACATACACATTACCAAAGGCATCTACAGCTATTGAGCTTGCACCATCTATATCAAATCCCGGCCCATTATATCTTACAACCCACTGTTCAACACCTGAAGTATTATATTTTATTGTAGCATAATCGGCCATTGTTCCTAATCCAGCACTGAAACCTGTTACGTACACATTACCAGATCCATCCACAGCTATTGAAGAGGCCCGATCACTGTTGTTTCCTGCAGGTCCATTATATCTTCGAACCCACTGTTCAACACCTGATGAATTATATTTTATTGTTGCATAATCCAAATATGTTCCGTTTCCTATACTCATCCCAGTAACATAAACATTACCTAAAAGATCAACAGCAATTGAGGAAGGTGTATCATCACCATTTCCTGGTCCATTATATCTTGAAACCCACAACATAGCACCGCTGGAATTATATTTTATTGTACAATAATCATAAAATGTTCCACTTCCCACACTAGTTCCTGTTACATAAACATTGCCTGAGCCATCAACTGCAATTGCATTAGCCATATCCCCGTTGTTTCCAGGTCCATTATAACTTGCAACCCATTCCTGAGATACTTGTGCATTGATAGTTGAAATTATTACAAAGAGTACTGCACTAATGACTGTCTTCATAGTATTCATACTCCTTCTTATTTTTTAAAAACTCTTAACTAATTAATTAGAATAGAGAGTTATATCTTATCATTACTTTTTCTGATTCTTCAGATATTGGAATTAGGTATTCGGAGAACACGGCATGTACTTTTATAGAAGAATGTGTTGAAATTATCTCAGTTTTGAATTACATGCCAACAACTTTCCACCGTCCACCAATTTTACGAAATACATAACATTCTACAATTCCTGAGCCCAGCGATTCATCACCTATCATTCCGATCATACTTGGTGCAGCTACAAAATAATCTGATTCCTGGAATACCGACCAATCAACAGCAATGCCGGGCCACCAGACGGAATCATTTTTTCTTGATTTTCTTGGATCATCAGTTTTAGGTAGGTTTTTTGTATTTGAGACGAAGAAAAGATTTGTGTGAACAAAGTTATCAACTGAAACAGCAGAGTATGGCTCTTCTTGAAATTCTTTTATAAGATGGGTTTTAATTTCTTCTTTCTTTATCCATCTACCTAATGTGCCTGCTCCAAAAAGATAGACTTGATCAGCAAACTGGTTCATGACTTTCTCAACATCTTCTTTCAGAAAATCACTTGTGAATTGGATGAAGGCTTCCTTTAGCTCCTTGTTCACCGTTTCATTCTTCATTGTGAGTGAAAGATTTTTAAGTGGATTATGCATTACATTTAATACAAGACTATTAAATTGTGTCTCTGCGACCCATATTTTATCTGGGTAAAGTGTTCCGGCAATCAATTCTCTTAATGTTGAACTATTGTTCAATAAAGGAATAAATTTTTTCAATGTGAGAGATTCATATGGAATTTGAACTCCAACAGATTTTTCATATTGGCTAAAATAAGGATCAAGCACATTACTTTTTATCATATCTAAATCATCTACCATTTTTGTAATAGCCTCACCATCACTTGCTGTCTGACCGGTATTAACCATTTTGGTTAGTCCTAAAACATCTGGTAAGTCACTTTCTGCAGTTTCTTTTATTATATCTTGTATTGACTGATCATCTTTATTCACTTGTAATAAGAGACTTTTTAATGATGTTACTTTAGCAATTTTTGTTGTAGTAAGAATATTAAGAGTTTTTTGAATTTTAGTTACATCTTTAAATCGTTGATTAGCATTTTGGCCCCAATTATTCAGTGAAAGGAAAATAAGAAATGCAATTTCTAAAAGTATTAATCTTTTTATTTTCATAGATAAGATTGATTCGAATCAATATTTTATAATTAATTCTTTGTCTTATTATCTTATTAAATATTAGTAAACTGTTTTGGCAAAATCAATAAAATAATTTTTAAAATTTTCTATTAAATGAGATGTGCTGTGCGATTTTATTATTGATGTACACTTCACTTGTACATTTTGATATAATTTGGATCACTGAATTAGTTGTGTTTATTACAAAAAGTGTCGAAATAACTTATAACTTCTAATCCACATTATCCAAAAGCATAAATTCTTTTTCCCTTCCCGCATGTTTCTTGTCATAATTTTTATCAGGATAGCAGCAGATTTTAAGCAACGGACAAACTATACAGCCCGGTTTTGTTGGTGTGCAAATTTCTCTACCTAACCGAATTAAATTTGTATGAAATGAATGAGCAATCTTATCCGGAAAATTTTTATTGAGTGCAAAAAATGTTTTATCGGGTGCTTTTTCTGAAACGATACCTATCCTGTTTGTTGTTCTGTGAACATGAGTATCAACGGGGCAGATATTTCTATCGAGAGCAAACAATAAGACACAGCTTGCGGTTTTAACACCGATGCCATCAAAATTACTCAATTGTTCGATTGCTAAATTGTTGTCTAAATGTTTCAGAAATTCTAAATCCATCGAAGAACTTTTATTTAATTCTTTCAATAATTTTTTAATTGTTCTGGATTTTTGCTTCGCCAATCCGGCAACACGTATTACGCTTTCAATAGTTACTCGCTTCACATTAACTAATTCATGCCAGGATTTATAATGACTCTTTAAGTTGAGATATGCTTTATAAGAATTATTATCGTTCGTGTTTTGTGATAAAATAGTGGCAATCAACATATCAAGAGGATCAGGCAACTTTTTATTTCGCGGATGAATACCGAAATGTTTAATAAGCAGCGAATTGCACTGAACTATAAAATTTCTTTTAGATTTCATTTAATAAATCATTTTCGCTGAAAAGTTATTAAATTTCCATTTGAATATAATTCTAAATTCGCAACTTGCCTACCGGCAGGCAGGTTCTCAATTAAGAGGTTGTTATGCCAACATTAATGGTCAGCATTTCAGGAATAAGAGGAATAATTGGCGACGGACTCGATCCCGAAGTTTTAGTGAACTATACTTCTGCTTATGCTGATTTCTGCGGTAACGGAAAAATTATCGTTGGAAGCGACGGAAGGATTTCCGGCGAGATGGTCCGCAACATTGTTATCGGGACGCTTCTTGCAAAAGGTAACGATGTTGTAGATATCGGCATTTGTCCAACCCCGACAGTTTTGTTCAATGTTAAAAAACTGAATGCGGTCGGAGGTATTCAACTTTCCGCAAGCCATAATCCAAATGAATGGAATGCACTAAAGCTGCTCAACGGCAATGGTGAATTTATGAGTGCTGAAGAAAATGCCGGCATGATGAAATTTCTTTATGAAGTAGATAAAAAATTTTCTGCCTGGGATAAATTAGGTAAGGTAACTCGTTACAGAAAAGGTTTGGATAATCACATTGAAGCAGTTCTAAATATGGATTACATAAATGTTCCGCAGATTAGAAAAAGAAAATTTAGAATTTTACTTGATTGCGTAAATGGTGCCGGAGCTTATTCAATGCCTAAATTGTTAAGTAAGCTTGGTTGTAAAGTAATTGAAATGAATTGCGAGAAGACCGGAATCTTTCCGCGATTGCCTGAGCCAATACCGGAAAATTTAACTGCAACAATGGATGCTGTAAAAAAACATAAAGCGGATTTAGGAATTGTTGTTGATCCTGATGTTGATCGGTTAGTATTGATCACTGAAAAGGGTGAACCATTCGGTGAAGAAAATACGATCACACAAGCAGTTAAGTTTTATCTCTCAAAAAAAAGAGGAAATGTTGTTGTAAATCTTTCTACAACTCGAGCAGTTGAAGATGTTGCAAGAGAATTTGAATGCCAGGTCTTCAGAGCTCCTGTTGGTGAAGCAAATGTTGTAAAGAAGATGAAAGAAGTTGATGCTGTTATAGGCGGCGAAGGAAGCGGCGGAGTTATATTACCGCAAGCTGTGTTCGGAAGAGACGCACTTACCGGAACTGCAATATTGCTTCAGCACTTAGTTGAGTACGGCGGAAAGATGAGCGGATTAAAAAAATCTTTACCTCAGTATTTTATTGTTAAAAAGAAAATTGAACTCGGTCCGGTTACTGAAGGAACGACACCGCGTAATCCGGATGATGTAATTAAAAAAATTGTTGAACGGTACAAGACTGAAAAGATCAATCTTGAGGACGGATTACGAATTGATTTTGATGACCACTGGGTGCATTTCCGAAAATCAAACACCGAGCCGATAATAAGATGTATTGTTGAAGCGAAGACAAAAATAGATGCAGAGAGTTTGGCTGAGAAATATTTTAATGAAGTTTCCAAGCTCTCCCTCCTTGGATAAGCTCGCCTACCGGCAGGCAGGGAGAGGAAAGATATTACTCACCTTCAAAATATAATTCAACTGCCTCTTTAAGATTACTAATTGCTTCTTCAATTGTCTCACCGAAAGATGATACTTCAACATTTATGCAGCGAGAGACAAAATATTTATCTTCCTTCCAAACAACATAATCTATTTCGCGGGTTTTCATATTTACCTCATTGATTCAGTTAAAAATTATTTCTTTTTATCAACATTAGCAACTTATTGCTGAGTTTAAATCTGGAATTTCAATACAGAGCAGATTATTTACTTTATTGCTGAAGCTTAGACAAGTGAATATGCGGAGAGTTTGGCGGAAAAATATTTAAATGATATAAAGTTACTTTAACATAGTTGAACATTAATGTAGTCTGCTTCTTTTTGCAAAGTAACTCATCAATGCTTTATCGAACGGCTGGCTTGTATCAATCAAGTTGTACTCAATTCCAAAATTCAAACATTCAGTCTTTAATTTATTCAAGTACTCGCTCATAGCTTCCTGGTATGCCCGTTGGATTTGGTGCGGCTGGGTTGTTATTTGTTCACCCGATTCAAGATCAACAAAAACGGAATCCCTATCAAAACCAAAACTTCTTTCAATTGGATCCAGAATCTGAAAAACGATAACTTCATTTTTTTTATAATGAATGTGCTTAAGAGCGGTTAGTATCGAATCCATATCATCAAAAAAATCCGAGATAATTATTGTAAGTCCCCGCTTCTTAATTTTCTCAGCAACAGAATCCAAACATTTTGAAGTTGTTGTTGTTCCGCCCGGCTGAATTTGATTGAGAGCGGATAAAAGAGTTTTTAGGTAAACACGATTTGATTTCGGAGGGAAATATGAATGAATTCTATCGGAGTAAATTGCTAATCCGACAGAATCTTGCTGATCTATCATTACGTAAGCAAGCGCAGCAGCGAGAATTGTTGCATAATCTAATTTGGAAACTTTACCGGAATGTTTGAATTGCATTGACTTACTGGCATCAACAAAAATGTGAGAAATTAAATTGGTTTCTTCTTCAAATTGCTTGATATAGTATTTTTCACTTTTAGCAAAAACTTTCCAATCAACATTTTTTAGTGCATCACCCTGCATATAAGGACGGTGTTCGCTAAACTCAACGCTGAATCCATGATACGGACTCCGGTGTAAACCAACCTTAAAACCATCAACTACCATTCTTGCTTTTAGTTCAAGAGTTTTAAGTCTGGAAATTACACCCGGATCTAAAAATTTTTTATAGTCTTGAGTTTTTACTGCCACTACTTTTTCGCTGTCCGCTGTTGTAGAATTTCTTCCGGTGTTTTACCAAGATTTTCTAATTCAGTTTTAGCCGAATTCGCAAGTTCATGTTTAGGAAATTTATTTAAGAATTCTTGATACGCTAACCTTGCTGCATCATTGTTTTTAAATTCATTTGACAGAATAAAGCCGGACATAAATAAAGCTTTTGGTGATCTTTCATCTTTAGGAAATTGTTTATATAATTTTTGATAATACTCAACTGCTTTCTTTAGTGATTCTTCCTTTGAAATGTTCGGTATCTGATTCATATGATACATAGCTGCAACTGAAAAAATGCTTTCCGGCGCTTTATCACTATTCGAATAATCATTGATTATATCATTATAATCTTTTAACGCTTCCGAATAATTTTTGGCTTTGGATTTTTCCGCTGCACTATTAAATAATGTTTGATCTTTATTAGAATTACATGCAGCAAACAGAACAATAGTTGATATAAGAATGGTAGTATATAATTTCATTTAATAACCTATCATATTTTTTCTATGGGTGAAATATACAATCAAATGAAGAAGTAAGAAAAGGGATTTATTAATCCTTCACCTGCTCTGTTAATTTTAAGGAGTCAACTCGGGAGTTGGCAATTTTTTTCACGATAGATTCTATCTGCAATTGCAAACACATCTTGTAGCTAAGCAGATTGTCGTTAACACACTTTTTATCAGGATAAAATTGATTTTGTTCTCTATTTGAACTTGGAGTAAGATCAGGCATAACTAAGTTAGCACCAGCATTTAATCCTTTTATTCTTCCATCATCATCAAGAGAAGCAAAAGCTATTACAGCCGGAATGTGGATCATCTTCAAAACAATCCTAGCAACTGCCATTGTTCGCAAAGTCAGATGAACATCGCCCGCAGTTTTCTTTTGAAAAGGAGTATTCGGAGAAGGAACGAATTGATTGAAAGCAGCCATGTCCAGATCCAATTCTTTGCATAACAAAATATCATCTGCAATATCTTCAATAGTCTGCATGGGCAATCCGATCATATTACCGGAACCGATTTGATAACCGATCTTTCTTAAGAATCTTAGATGAGAAATACGTTCTTCTAATTTCTGTTCTTGATGATATGATGAATAAAGTTGTGGATTCGCTGTTTCATATTTAAGAAAATAACGATCCGCTCCGGCAATTTTCCAAGCACGGTACTCATTAAATCCTCTTTCGCCAAGACATAAGGTTATAGCCGCATCAGAATTCTGTTTGATTTGATATATAATGTAAGCGAGTTTATTGGTATCGTAATAATTGTCTTCGCCGGATTGAAGTACAATTGTAGGAATGCCAAGATTAGAAATTACATGTGCTGATTCAATAATTTCTTCAGGAGTCATCCGGTACCGTGTAAGAATATCATTATCTTCGCGTAAACTGCAGTATAAACAATTTTGTTCGCAGTAATTTGAGAACTCAATTATTCCTTTTAAGTGAACTTCATTGCCGCAAAAGATAGAACGTACTTCATCCGCCTTGTCAAAAAGTTTTTGTTGATCGTTTTGGTCTTTTAGATTAAGAAGAAATATAATTTCTTCTTTGGTCAATTCTTCCTTATTTAGAATTTCATTGAGGTTCATATTATCATCAACCTTTTGTTGTTATTTATTAAAGCGTTGATTTTAGATTCATTAATTAATTCCACTATAAACCTCGATACTATTAAAATGAAATTTATCCATATAGATCAAGGACAATAAATATACCAGAATAAAATTTTTACGAATCTTGTTCATTTTGAATGAATTGATATAAACGGAACGGATTTTTCTTAAAAAAAAGAATCAGCTTAATATTAATTCTTTGATCTAAGCAAATTTAGATGAGTGATACTTTTATGGGGTTATAGTACTGCGTTTTCCGGAATTTCGATGTATGCACGTGAAGCATTTAACACACATTTAATTCCATAGGGAATTGTGATGTTATCTTTGATATGACCGTGTTTAACATTGTAAAGAACCGGCATTTTTTGATCTTGGAAATATTCAACTATAACTTCATTCAATGTAAAAGTCTGCTTTGTGGGATCCGATTCAACACAATCTACAAAATGACCAAGGATCACTCCGCTAATCTGTTTTAATATTTTTGTTAAACGAAGTTGATTTAACATTCGGTCAATACGGTAAGGTGCTTCGTGGATATCTTCTAACAACAGAATTGTATCTTTAAGTTTTGGCAGATATTCGGTACCAAGAAGAGAATTTAACAAACTTAAATTTCCACCAAGAATTCTGCCTACTGCCTTTCCTTTATTAAGAACATAAAATTTTTCTTTCCTAGGATTTTGAAGTCTTCCAATTTTTTTGTTCGAAGTAATAGTTCTCCAAAAAACTTCTTCTGTGAATGCACTAACTTCATCATGAAAATCAACTGCCACCATTGGTCCTGCGAATGTTATTAATCCGGTTTTAGTAAAAAAAGCCAATTGTAAAGCATTAATGTCACTGTAGCCGACAAATATTTTAGGATTATTACGGATCAGTTTATAATCAATTTTATCAAGTAATCTTCCGGAACCATATCCGCCGCGTATAGAAAAAATTGCCTTAATCTGCTTGTTCTTGAACATAGCATGAAGATCATCCAATCTTTGAGTATCGGAACCAGCTAAAAAACCTTCCTGAGAACCAACATTTTTGCCTACTTCAACTCGATAGCCAAGTTTTTCTAAATAATGAACGCCGCTATTAATTTTTGTTAGATCATCTGGTGAGGAAGCAGGAGAAATAATTCCTATTGCATCTCCTGGTTTCAGTCTTTTAGGTTTGATAATTCCCATTAACAACAAGTTCCGTGATCGAATTCATTTTCAATATAGTAAAAGGTATTATTCGAAGCAAAATCTATGTTTGAATTAACTATAATTTAAGTTAGGGAAGTTATTTTTTCCCCCACATAAAAGATGCGATTTTTGGCTTAATATGAAGTTTTTGTAAATTTTCTTGAAGATATTATCGGTAAAAATCAGATTTATTCTAATTTCCTTACCTTCATTTTTTTTCTATGTGCAATAATCTGAGCATCAACTTAAAACATTAAGTTTTCTTCGATGTCTGTTTTATGATCTGTCATTCGTTCAATTTGGCGAGATATCACTACATGATGATTACAAACTTCAATTATTATATTCAGTGAAACATTAAAATGAATATGTAAAATCAATCTTGCAACTAAATCTGATTTAGAATTCCTTTGAATATCTTTTGCCTGATAGTTTACATATTGAAAGTTTGGTATAACACTTACATTTTTTGCCGGACTATACTCAAGACCAGCCATAAAGAATGAGTTCCCGTCACTATCGAGATTTGAGTTCGGATCATAATTATCAAATCTTCTCACAACTATAAAATTTATAGATAATGTTGCCCATCCCAATAAAGAAAACAAATACTGTTCAGATTCTGATGAACTGAAGCAGCAGATTTTGTAAAATTATTTTGGATACTTCTCATAAAAATTTCATCACCAATTGTAGCGTCTGCATTATCTGTGTTGTAGAAAAAATCACTTTACATTAGATTACTAAATTTTACTTTATCTTTTTAAGTTATGCAAAATGGGACTAAAGTCCCGGATCAGTGGGGGTATCTAATTTTCCACTATCTGAAGAGGGTGTGTAAAAATGTTAATTGTAAAGCGAGATTCATCTCGCTAATTGCCGAAAAAATAATATTTTCACAGCATTTATGAGCGAAATAAATTTCGCTATACAATTATCACACACCCTCTGAAGATAGAGGCTATTTATTCTAAACTCGTACAATATTGCCATGACATTTATGTCGTGGATTAGGTTAGAAAAAAAAATCCGGCTTTAGCCGCATACTGTGAAACTACAGTGATTAATGTTAAACTATGAGATCTGCTCTGCCCCATTCTCTGAATTTATTTGTAATAAATTCTATCACTTTGTTGTGTTCCTCTGCACCGTTACCGGTAATATAGATAGGTTTACCAAATGCTATGTGAACCGGTTTTTCAGGGTCAATTTTTCCGACTTCTTTAATATATTTACCGTTTCCCCAGGCATCTGTAATAAGTGCGATTGGAATAACCGGAACATTATTTCTCTTTGCCAATTTGTTCCCAAGTGAATTAAATAATGCCGGATTAAAAACAGCCGACCTTGTTTTTTGAGGGAATATAATTATTGATTTCCCTTCTTGAAGTTTTTTACTTCCTTCCTCTAGTACAATCCTTAAATCCTCGCGCGGATTTTCTCTTCCAACTAAAATAGGATCTCTTGCAAGTGCGATAGGTCCAAACAACGGATACTTGCTAAGCTCTTCTTTAATTACATAAACAACAGGTTTAATAGGACGAATGATTGAAGGGAGAATCATAGTTTCAAGAGTTGTCATATGGTTTCCAATAAAAACTACAGGACCGTTAGCTTTTCTAATATTGTCCATTCCGGAAAAATGAAATTCAATTCCTGTTTGCTCTAAACTTTTTAAGGTATCAAGTGATGAATCATACCATCTTACACTATTATAAATTCCTTTTTTGGCTAGACGGTTGCAGTATAGAATTATGCGAAACATTTTTGTAAAAAAATAAAGTGTTGGAAAGGTTTTTTTTCTGTAAAGTTTAGTATCAGTTTTATATTCGTCCTGATTGGATATCCTGTTGCGGAAAATATGTTCTTGTTTCATAACTCGTACTTATTTTGGAATAAAATTACAAAATGAAAAAAGTCATTCCAAGAATATTTTGAATTAGAAGTGATAATAAGTGAGGTGTGAAAAGAAATATAAATTTGTGACTCCAAGGGGATTCGAACCCCTATTACCGCCGTGAAAGGGCGAGGTCCTAACCATTAGACGATGGAGCCAATGTTTAGTCAACAAACTTTTGGGGTGAGCAATGGGGATCGAACCCACGACCTTCTGGGCCACAACCAGATGCTCTAACCAACTGAGCTATGCTCACCATAAATTTCAAAATTCCAAATAACAAATTTTTGTATGCCCAAGTGGACTCGAACCACTAACCTACAGCTTAGAAGGCTGTTGCTCTATCCAATTGAGCTATGGGCACATTAATAAAAAAAGAACGTGCTAATAATTCTATTAACACACATTCACTCTTCAGATTGTCGGGGCGACAGGATTCGAACCTGCGACTTCTTGGTCCCAAACCAAGCGCTCTAGCCGGGCTGAGCTACGCCCCGATTTCATTCTGCTTATCAAACATTCAAAAAACGTAAAATTTGCTTCTAATTCAATATTTTCAATAATCGGGAAGCTCTAACCTTGCTAAATAAATACGAACCAATTTTTCATTTTAGGGCTTCAAAAATATAGTATTAGTTTAGAAATGTCAATTTATGATGATTCATTTCCCTTCTCTTTTATTATTTATATCTTTACAAAAAACAAAGAGAAAAATGTCGTTACCTTTCTTTTTTACTAAAAGATATTTGAGATCAAAGAAAGATTCTCGCTTTCTCTCGGTCATTTCATCTATTACTATCATTGGTATTTCTCTGGGAGTTGCTGTTGTAATTATTGCGTTAACCATTTTAGATGGTTTTGATAAAGTTGTTACAGAAAAGATTGTCAAATTCAATTCACATATAAAAATTGTCTCTTTTGGGAATAGAAATCTTCCTCCTTTTTCTGAAACTGTGCCACAAATTTTAGAAAAGTTTAATCAAGATATCGTTAAGATTGAACCGTTCACTTCAAAGCTGGCAATCATAAAATCGAAAAAGATCACAGAAGGTATTACCCTTCTTGGTGTACAAACCAGTAATTCCGAGTTAAATAATTTTTTGCAAAGCGGCAATTTTGATCTATCACCATCCGAAAATGAATTACAAAAAATTATTCTTGGCAAAACACTCGCAGAAAAACTTTTTGTTAAAGCCGGTGATGTTGTAACAATTTTCTGTTTGCGGAAAGATCAAATACCAACCGCAGATAACCCACCAGGAATTGAACAATTTACTGTTTCCGGTATTTATGAGAGCGGAATGAGTGAATACGACGACTTGAATGCATTTGTAAATATTAAAGTTGCACAGAATATTTTCGATATGGATGATCAGATCTCCGGCTACAACATAAAATTGAAGAATCTGACAAATGTGAATTTAGTTGCGGATCGTCTTCAAGATTTTCTCGGTTATCCTTATTACGTTCGTACCGTCTTTCAATTACATCAAAATATTTTTACATGGATTGAACTGCAGAAAAAACCAATACCAATAATATTAGGATTAATAATTTTTGTCGCCGTATTTAACATAGTCGGTACTCTGTTGATGATCGTTCTTGAGCGGACAAACGCAATTGGAATATTACGTTCGCTTGGCGCTAATAGAAAATTGATTATCAAAACATTTTTATATCACTCAGCATTTCTAACTGCAATCGGAGTAATGGTTGGAATCATAATCGCATTTGTCCTAAGTATTCTGCAACAGAATTACGATATTATTTCTCTGCCCGGTAAGGTCTATTTTATTACCAAAGTACCAATCTCTATCGAGCTAAATAATTATTTACTCGTTACAGCTGTTACTGTAGTAATTTCCATAGCAGCTTCATTTCTGCCGGCATTTATTGCATCGAGAATAAAACCGATATCAGCAATTAGGTTTGAATAGTATGATTGAATTTTTTATTGCAAAGAGATATTTGAAAGCGAAAAGGAAAATGAATTTCATTACGATCATTTCGCTTCTCTCTACTATCGGGATAACAATTGGCGTTGCCGCACTAGTTATTGTTCTTTCAGTCTTCAACGGATTCGGGTCTGTCGTTACTTCTATAATGGTAAGCTTTGATCCGCATATTAGAATTTCCGTGATAGATGAAAAAGGTTTCGCAAAGATCAGTTCTGTTGAAGGGATTTTGCATCAAACAAAAGAGGTAACAAGTTATTCCCCTTTCGTGGATGGCAAAGCAATTCTTCTCAATAGAAAAAATTATGAGATCGTTAATCTGAAAGGGATTCAGATCAATGAAAAAGACAGATCATGGGGAGTTGCATCAAAAATTATCAGTGGCTCATTCGATCTTAATGATGACCAATCTGAAAAAATTATTTTAGGTTTGCCTCTTGCTCTCCGCCTTTCTTCGCGAGTGGGCGATACAATTACAGTTACATCAGCTTACAATATTGAAAGAACGATCACCACTCTTTCAATACCACGGACAAGAAGATTTGTTGTCTCCGGCATATTTGAATCTAACAATAAAGATTATGACGGTTCTTCTGTATTTACATCAGTTGCCGGCGCGCAAAAACTTTTTGGATTGAAGGATCAAATTACCGGTTACGAAATCCGTTTAAACGATTTCCACAACGCAGATAAAATTAAAAACGAACTTCAAAACAAAATTGATACAAGATTTTTCTCGATTAACACGTGGTATGATCTCCACAAAGAACTTTACAATGTGATGATGATTGAAAGATGGGGCGCTTATATTCTTCTTTGTTTGATAATTGCTGTCGCCGTCTTCAACATTTTTGCTTCGCTTACGATGACGGTCATCGAAAAGAAGAAAGACATTGGTGTTTTGCGCTCGATGGGTGTTAACCAAAATTCTATCAGAAAAATATTTATGTTCGAAGGACTTCTTGTCGGTGTGATCGGAACAGTTATCGGTTTAATACTTGGAATTGTAGTTTGTTACTTGCAGATCAAATATAATTTTTATCCACTTGATGCATCTAAGTACATTATCAATGCAATGCCGGTTGAGGTAAGACTTAGCGATATTTTCGCAATCGGTTTAATGGCTTTGCTAATGGCGTTTATCGCCGCTATTTATCCGGCTAAAAGAGCAGCTAATACAAAAATTATTGATTCAATAAAATATGAATGAAATTTTCTATGCGTCTCCTCTGCGCCTGCCTGCCTGTAGGCAAGCACTCTGCGTTAAATCTTTTTAAACGCAGAGGTTAAAAACATAAAATTTTTAATATTATCCCAAGACAAATATTATGAACGAAATTATCATTGAAGCGAAGAACATTCACAAATCATTTTACAAGCAGAACGAACACAAACTGGAAATTTTAAAAGGTGTTTCCCTGCAAGTTGAAAGCAAAATGATAAGCGTGATAGTCGGAGCTTCCGGTGCGGGCAAAAGTACGCTTCTCCATATTCTAAGTGGCTTGGATAATGCCGATGAAGGCGAAGTAAAAATAAAAGGAACCGATATTTTTTCTCTCTCGGATGATAAACTTTCCAAGTTTAGAAATAAGCATATCGGATTTGTATTTCAGTTCCATCATTTACTGCCGGAGTTCGATGCTGCAGAGAATGTTGCTATTCCATTAATGATAAGCGGAGAACCGAAACAGAATGCAGTTAAGCTTGCCGGAGAATTACTTGCGCTTGTTGGAATGAGCGACCGTCTTCATCACAAACCGGCTGAACTTAGCGGTGGCGAACAGCAGAGAGTTGCCGTTGCGCGTGCGCTTGCAAACAATCCCGATATAATTTTTGCCGATGAACCGACCGGTAATTTGGATTCCGTTAACAGCGAAGCTTTACATAAACTTTTTGTAAATCTAAGAGATGAGTTGAAAGTTACTTTTTTAATTGTAACTCACAATCCGCAGTTAGTTGGACTCGGTGATAAAGTTTTTGAAATGAAGGATGGTAAGATTTTTTGAGTAGGTATTGGTAAGTAACCTTCGAGGTTGAAATACAGACAACGCTATGTAAACCTCGAAGGTTTTTATTTTTTAAGAATCTCTAAAAATATTTTTATATTACTCACCAATCTACGCATATTTAATTTTTGAATAGCCCCGACATTTATGTCGGGGAGAAAATACCCAAAAGTAATATGGGCTTTAGCCCCAATTTTTGGCTAAAGCCAGTATCTTTTTAGATATAATTATTCCACGACCTAAAGGTCGTGGCTATTCAATATTTCTTTCTGTGTAAATGAGTTACTAAAATCTTTTCACGAAACTTGAGAGGCAGAGATGAACGTCTTATTCTTCTTAGCAATTCCGATTGTTTTATTTTTCTTAGCAAGTAAATTTTACGCAAAGTTTATTGCAAAAACTCTGGGTGAAGATCCGAACAATCCAACTCCAGCAGTAACAATAAACGACGGACGTGACTACGTACCGACAAAACGCTACGTTGTATTCGCTCATCATTTTTCTGCAATAGCCGGCGCAGGCCCAATTATAGGGCCGACAATGGCAGTGCTCTACGGATTTATTCCCGCATGGATGTGGGTAGTAGTCGGAGGAATTTTTCTCGGTGCCGTTCATGATTTTACAACGATGTTCATCAGTCTGCGTGAAAAAGGAAAATCAATTGCGGAAGTTGCAAGAACCACTCTCGGCAAAACCGGTTTTAATTTGATGATTACTTTTACAATTATAATGCTGCTTTTGGTTTGCTCATCTTTCTTAAGTGCAACAGCAATTTCTTTAACATCACTTTGGCCGCTTACAAAACTTGGCATTGAAGGAAGTGATACAATTTTAAAAACTGTAACAACAGATGGGATTACTTACGGAAGAATCGGCGGCATCGCATCTACTTCGGTAATATTTATAACTCTTTGTGCGCCATTTATCGGCTGGCTGATTCATAAGAAAGGAATAAAAACTTTATATGCTTACTTGCTCGCTTCCGCAATCTGCATAGTTTCTGTTCTTCTAGGAATTCAATTCCCAATTTCACTTCAGCCGTTTCATTGGATGATAATAATTTCTATTTATGTTTTATTTGCTTCCGGAACTCCGGTATGGGTAATTCTTCAACCCAGAGATTTTATAAACGTACAAATTCTTTACGGCGGAATTCTTTTAATGGCGGTTTCTTTATTGTTCGTAGGATTCGGCGGCGCAGTTGTCTCACTTCCTAATTTTAATTTTGTAGAAGGCGCTCAAAATCTTGGCATGATTTGGCCGATGATGTTTATAACAATTGCATGCGGTGCAATATCCGGTTTCCATTCTCTTGTTGGAGGTGGAACTACTTGCAAACAACTTTCAAAAGAAACCGATGCGCGTAAAGTAAGTTTTAATTCTATGCTGTTGGAATCCTTGCTTGCCATTTGCGTACTTCTTGCAATCGGTGTTGGTTTAAGTTTTGTGGATTATAAATCTATTGTATGGCCGTCTGATCCATTAGTAAAATCTAATCCAATATTAGGATTTTCTTTAGCGGCAGGAAATTTATTTCATCAAGGTTTAGGAATTCCAATTTCTCTCGGTACTGTATTTGGAATTTTACTTGTTGAAGGATTTGTTATTACAACTCTTGATGCGGCTGTAAGGTTGAATAGATATTTATTTGAAGAGTTGTGGGTAATTCTTTTCAAGAATCCGAAACCATTTCTTAAAAATTACTGGTTCAATTCTTTATTGACAGTTATTTTCATGTTCGTACTTGCTTACTCTAATGCATTCTCTGTTCTTTGGCCGATTTTTGGGACTGCAAATCAGCTTCTTGCAGCTCTTGCATTAATTACAGTTTCAAGCTGGTTAGTATTGAAAGGAAAAAAATATTTCTTTGCGTTATTCCCTGCTCTTTTTATGCTGGCAACAACAATAACGTCCTTGGTAATTCTGTTTTTAGATTACGTTAAGAAAAGCAATTACATTCTAATTGCAGTTGATGTTTTTCTATTTCTGCTTTCGCTCGGTGTAGTTGTTTTAGCAGTAAATACCTTTATGAAAAAAACTAAAACAGTAATTGTCTGACCTCACCCCGCCCCTCTCCTTGGTAAGGAGAGGGTGCCCCGAAGGGGCGGGTGAGGTTGATAAGAAAACGTTTGACATCAATTCCCTTTTACGCTAAGTTAAGTTTAGTACCAAAGACAATTTTTAGGGGGTGTGAGATAATGAAATCTGAAAAAATATTTGGTATAGGATAATTATAGAAATAAAAATTTATGGGAACACAATCCTCTCACACCCCCCTAAACTCGGGGTACTTTGTTTGAATAATGGACAAAGAAAATAGATCTGCAAAAATAATAGATGAAAAAACCGATTGTGTAATGGATGATAGATATGCACACCCTATTTTTAAATATTGAGAATATGAGTTGTTTTTCAATAAACTGGGACGTAGATATGCACTGTGTTGCATATCTATGTTCCTTAACTAATAATTTCATGCAGTATAAGTAATAGTTATACGCTTAATATAAAATAATATGAAGAAATATAATTTTGATTTTGATTATCTCGCAAATCAATTAGATGAGTTGGTTAAAGTTAAAGATGAAAAATCAATTACTTATTCGGAAATGTTTCTTATCCCAGAACTCGAAGCCATTTTAGAAACTGCATATGAGTTTGATACCAAAATACCGCAAGGTGTATTTAAAAGAATAATTTCTGATGCTATTCATATCTTTGTGAGAAGGAATATTAAAAATGGGAAATCCTTAAAGTCTTCGATAAGGCAAAGTGAAATTAATTATTTAAAAAAGGATAAACAGAAATATCATCTTCTAACATCCTTATCATTTCAATACTTTGATCAGCTTCCAAAACTTAATATTGACAAAGTTTATATAGATTTTTTGCCCACACTTCCCAGCAAATATAAAATTTATGATAATGAAAATATAAAATACAAGTTCCCTGATTATCCACCGAATAACTACACAATTGTTAGAATTAGTCTAAGAGCAAGATCTCTGTCAGAAGCAATAGAACTGGGATTGTATACACTTAATCTCGTCCGTGGTTTCTGGAATTTTTCACTTAATTATAGACTAGGTTCACGAATTCAAATGGGGAAAAGAGACCCTATAAACAATATTCGTCTCGGTCCCTTACATACTATACACGATGAAAAAGGTAAATTATCAGACAGCATTTATTGGTTTGAAAATGAGTTTATTATCAAGAGTTCTGGTATTATTGTAAAAGATAAATGGGGAATAATTAACAAGGATTTTAATCACTTTAGAAAATGTATAAAAAATTCAAAATCCAATATCGATATCAATTCGATAATAAATTATTATGTAAATGCACTTGATACAATCGATTATCATAGTGCTTACTTGAAACTCTGGTCATTGTTAGAGCAACTTACAGATACCGGACTTTCTGGTTATGACAAAACAATTTCTCGAACATTATTCTTTTACAAAAAAGATAGGCTTAATAAAGAAGCATTAGAACATTTGAGAATAGTTAGAAATAGATTAATTCATAAAGGCGAGAGTCCAGATAATATTGAACCAATTTTATTTCAGATGAAACGCTTCGTGGAAAGAGTCTTTATTTTTAACATTAACAATCTTAAATACTTTTCTAACATTCAAGAAGTAGGCAAATTTCTCGATATAAATTATGATATAGATTCATTAAAACGTGAAATACAGTTTAGGAAAAGAGTTTTAAAAGAGGTTATTGGCAAAAAGCGTATAACAAGCGGTTCAAGCTGACTGCTTTTTTCGCATTCGGCTTTTGTGATTTTTTTAAGTTTGCAGCTCCGTTTATAGTTTCTTGTTCACAGTAGTTCTAATAAAAAAGTTTATTAATAATTATCGGCTTAGGTTTTTCAGTGCTGCTTTCTTGTTCTTGGCAGCAGCTTAACCGCAACGCCGTTATATGCCAAGTTATGAGGTAAAGATGAATATTGAGGTTATAAAAAATAATATCCAGAAATATTATAGGATTAAGACAAAATATTTATCTACTTTAATTAAAAAGTCACATCTTGATTTCGCAATTATTTCCATTCTGATTTCGATATTTTTTATTATTATAATATTACCAGAACTTATAATTCAAAGTGGTTACATAAAATCAAGTGATATAAAATCAAAAACAATAGATAGTACAAGTACTCAAATAACTCCTCACAAGAAACAAATATTATTCATTCTAGATAAGTCTTCCGACTCAGTAACAGTAGACCAAGCTTACCAAAGAAATCAATTTTTGGTTAGTACATTACAACAGCATCAAGCTATCGTAGCTATTTTTGAAAATGCTGCAATAGATAATAGAAATCAAGTAAGATTATTTTATATAACTTTACTTGCAGCCATGATTACTATCTTTGTAATAAAAGACGCTAAAAAGTTTGTTTTGTGGTGTACGCTAGCTATTATCCTTTCAATGTACTGGCTGGATGTTCATTTCTCTGACCTTTATTTTCGGCATCACGAACCAGCAGTTATGGTTGGTTATACACAGGATAGTTTAGTAAATATTTCTCCTTCCAGCAAAATATACAATAATATAAATATGAATGTACTTCGAAGTTATAGTGATTCTCTGAATCACACTGCAATCAGTCGAAAACTATCAAGTTCAATTTCTCCTAATTTAGAACAACAAATTTTTTATATAGTACCGCTGACAGCAATACTAAGCACCTTAATTTATTATTTGTTAGTGAATTACATAAGCAAAAAGAAAATAAAATCGCTTCAAAAGTTTCGGCATATAACCCGTTTTCCAAGCCGACCGCATCTTCGATACGGTCGTTTTAAGTAATTATAAAGTGGGTTGACAAAATTTAGTTGCTCTTTGAAGTAGGTTATAAAAGAAAAATAAGTTAAAAATTATTGGCGTTTGTTTTACAAAGTTGCATTTCTGTTATTGGCGGCGACTTAAAAACAATACCGTTAGGCAACAGCATTTGATACCGGAGGTTAAAATGAAAAATAGTTTCAGTAATTATTTAATACTGGTCACTTTATATATTCTTCTGAATAATTTATCTCTTGCTCAAAAGATGCCTCAGATTCGTATTGATCAATTATGGATATCATCTGTACCAACCGGACAAAATGTTTATTTTGCTGAAGATACAACAAAAATTAAGGATGCTAAAGAGAAAGGATGGGTCCACCTTTACAATAAAAAAAATAATAAACACTATATAATGAATCGCAATTTTCTTAAAGGTAAAACTCCTATTCTGATAAAAAATATAAAGGCGGGTAATTATTTGATTGGAATTGAACCTGTAGACTTTATAACAGTAAAAGAACCTAAACAACAATTCGGTTTCCCTGAAATATCCTGGCATAATTTAGATCCTTCATTAACCATAGCAGCGTTTGTTACTCCTATCGCATTAGGAAGTATGACAGATGTCGAAAATTATAAGAAAGGGATATATAAAAACGGGGCTATCATTTATAATTATACTAAAACTGATACTTCTAACTGTATTATTATTTTAACATCTACTGACAGTTTAATTACCTATTCCGAAACTGCATCATTATATCCCAAGGGTAACAATTATTTATTGGATGATATAAAGTTAAAAAATGACTTGATGTCAAAGGTGATGTTTGCCGGTAATTATGAGCCACAAATTCCTACCATATTAAGCTTACTCCATCGTGGAGGAAAAGTTATAGCTGGAGATAATGCGACTCGGTTTATTATTGAATTAATCGGACCTAATAAATGGTCTATAGCCACAGAAATAAAAGTTGCTCATTAAAACAGAAATAATAGACGCATTGTTTGATAAAAAAAATATTATTGCCTAACTAAGCAAATCAAGCGGACGCCGTTTTCGCATTTGGCATTTTTGTAATTATTGGCTTTGTTCTTCCGTTTAATGTTTCTTGTGCAAAGTAGTTCTGTTAAATAAATTTTTAATTAATAAAAAGTTGTTGGTATTGTGCGGCATTACTATTCTGGGGCGCCGCTTATTGGCAACGCCGTTATTAAGTGGAGACTTATGAAAGCGATTGTAAACACAAAATACGGATCACCGGATGTTCTTGAATTAAAAGAGATAGAAAAACCGACTCCCAAAGAAAATGAAGTGTTGATAAAAGTCCGTGCAGCATCCTTAAATGCACTCGACTGGCACCTTATGAGAGGTAAACCGTTTGCCGTCCGCCTAATGATCGGTGGGTTACTAAAACCTAAGATCACTCAATCCGGTCGAGATGCAGCAGGCGTTGTTGAAGCGGTTGGCAGCAGCGTAACACAATTTAAACCGGGCGACGAAGTGTTCGGCGCATGCAGTGGGGCTTTTGCCGAGTATGCGTGTACTACTGAAGATAGATTGGCACCGAAGCCAGCCAACATATCATTTGAGGAAGCAGCAGCTGTTCCGGTGGCGGCAATCACTGCCCTTCAAGCACTTCGTGATAAGGGACAGATACAGAGAGGTCAAAAAGTTTTGGTTGATGGTGCGGGCGGCGGTGTTGGTACATTTGCTGTGCAGATCGCCAAATCGTTTGGTGCAGAAGTAACTGCCGTATGCAGTACTAAAAATTTAGAAACAGCGCGCTCGATCGGCGCAGACAATGTGATTGATTACACACGGGAAGATTTCACTAAGAGTGCGCAGCGTTACGATCTGATCATTGGTGCGAACGCCTATCATTCGATTTTCGATTACAGGCGTGCGTTAAGCCGGGAAGGAATTTATGTCGGTGCTGGCGGAGGCGGTCAAAGTCTGCTTGTTATGTTGCTCGGTATGCTGATGCAATCA
>Ga0082335_1002007_pt1 | contig 39883 bp, 30 predicted proteins | sample Subgrocontami58m_FD_72375 | JGI IMG/M metagenome (GOLD analysis project Ga0082335, IMG submission 72375) | Subsurface groundwater microbial communities from S. Glens Falls, New York, USA - GMW37 contaminated, 5.8 m (SPADES assembly) (version 2) ...
GTCCCAGGTAGCGATTTTCATGTCAGACCCGCCTGCGGTGGCGGGCGGGCATTCTTGACTTGTGACGAAACCGGCCCGCCCGCTACCGCAGGCGGTTCTGACCCGATCACAACGAAGCGATCAACCCGGCCAGCAACGCACCACGCAACGGAATACCGTCCACGATGATGTGTTCGTGCGCCGCATGCGCGCCGTCGCCTTCGATGCCCAAACCATCAAGCACCGGCACGCCCAGCGCGCCGACAAAGTTTCCGTCGGAAGCGCCGCCGACACTCGCTTCGCCCAAATCGAAGTCCAGCAACCCGGCGACCGCGCGTGCTTGTTCATAGAGGGCGGCAACTCTCTCAGTGCGTTCCAGTGGTGGACGATTGACCCCGCCGCTAACGACTAGCTGAGCGCGCGCGTCGATTGGCTCCAGGTTTAGAAACACGTTTTCAATTCGAAGGGCCTCGGCCGCCGAGTTGAAACGCACATCAATCTCTGCGCTCGCTTCGGCGGGCACTACGTTTGAATGCGTTCCACCTTTGACTACTGTGACCGTAACAGTGGTTCCGGTTGCCGGATCGTTCAGTTCACTAAGCCGCACGGTTTGCCGCGCCAGTTCCAGCACGGCGCTGACACCTTTCTCCGGGTCGAGTCCGGCGTGCGCGGCGCGTCCATGTACAGTGATCGTGAACATCCCGGTTCCCTTCCTTCCGGTCTTGACCCGGCCACCGCTGGCCGGTGGTTCCAGCACCAGAACCGCGCGCGCGTTCTTTGCTTCCGTTTCTACCAAACCCCGGCCGCTGGGACTGCCGCTCTCTTCATCACACGTCAGCAAGATCGTAACCGGATGCTGCGGCCGGACGCCGGTCGCTTCACAAGCGCGCAGGACTTCCAAAGCCAGCGCGCAGTTCGCTTTCATGTCAAAGATGCCCGGTCCGTAAATGCGATTGCCTTCGACGCGCCAGGGCCTTTCAATGACCGCGCTACGGGGATGTACCGTATCGGTGTGGCCGAGAATCACAATCGGCGCAGTCTCGCTCGCATCTGCGAAGGCGCGAATGCGCAGGTGCTCGCCAAAGTCCTCACCGACGATGCGCTCAACTGAACTGACGGCGCTGATGCTGCGCGCGGCGTCGGCGAGCACAGTCACGACCGCGCGACTGCCTTCCTGGTCTCCCGACGGCGACTCCGTTTCGACCAGAGCCTGAACGAACGACAACAACTCCGACTGACGCGCGGCGAAATGATCGCGGAGCGCGTTCATTTTTTCGCGTGTGATTTCAGTAGCCATAGCTGCTATGAACGGGCGGCGCAGACCTTGTGTCGGAAGCCCGCGCGTAAGCAAGGGCAAGTATCCAAACTCTCACACGGATTGAACCGCGGCCACCTTAGCCCTCCCTTACGGTCGGGCTTCTGACACTCTCAGATCGTACAGTCGAACGATCGATCCGAGCACGATTAACCTCAAATCCAATTCCCGGTTTGTCGGGCGCCGCGATTGTTCCGCGCGAACTTACCGTTACCGGCGGCTCGATGATGTCTTCTTCCCAGTAACGCGCGCTCGCCGAGACGTCGCCGGGCAGCGTGAATCCCTCAAGCGTGGCCATCGCGATGTTGTGCGCGCGGCCGATGCCGGACTCCAACATGCCGCCACACCAAACGGGAATGTTTCGCTCGCGACAGATTTGTTCGACGCGCTTCGCTTCTGCATGACCACCCACGCGGCCCAGCTTTACGTTGACGATCCTGCACGCCCCGATTTCGATTGCATGCCGCGCGTCCTCCGCCGAGTGCACAGATTCATCGAGACAGATTGGTGTCTTAATCTGCTTCTGCAATTCCGCGTGATCGAACATGTCGTCGTGCGTTAGAGGCTGTTCGATCATCATCAGATTGAATTCGTCGAGAGCTTTGAGGAGCGGCACGTCCGCAAGCGTGTAGGCCGAGTTAGCGTCGACACTCAAAAGAATCTCCGGATGACGTCCGCGCACTCGCCGCACAACGTCCAGGTCCCAGCCCGGTTTGATTTTGAGCTTGATGCGCTGATACCCGGCGTTGAGTTCTTTCTCGATCTTCTCAAGTAACGCTTCTTGAGAATCCTGAATACCTATAGAGACGCCACACGGAATCTCTTCGCGTGTGCCCCCGAGATGTTTCCACAGCGGCATGCCGGCTCGCCTGCTCTCAAGGTCCCAGCACGCCGTTTCAATCGCGGCCTTGGCCATCCGATGGCCGCGAACTTTCTTCATCAAATCGCCAACAACTCCCGCATTCTGAACTTCGTGACCAGAGACCATCGGTGCCAGAAAATCTTTCAGCGTAGGCCAAGCGGTTTCGGCCCACTCCTCTGAATAGAAAGGACCTTCGCCCGCCACGCACTCGCCCCAGCCTTCGGCGCCGTCACGGTCAACAACACGCACGAGGATGATGCGGCGTTCAGTCGTGCGCCCAAAACTGGTTTCGAAGAAATGAATCAGCGGCAGGCGAATCTCTCTTAGTTCGATCGAAGAAATGATCACGAATCAGTCCACTCCCAAGAAGTAATCCGAAGACGGCATTATGCATTGCTGCCCCGACTTTGTCAGCCGGGCTGTTGAATTCGAGGGAGGCATTGGGCTGGATTTCGGAACGGCTCGAACGGAGACTTCGCTACTCAGTGGATACTTTGCCCTGATCTTTCAGCGCGGCCTGAAGCGTATGCCATGAAAGCGTGGCGCACTTAACCCGGACAGGATACTCGCGCACGCCGGCAAAAATCTTCAACTTGCCAAGCTGATTGGGCTCGTTCTCTTCATCAAGCTGCTCGGTTACCATCCGGTGAAATTCGTCGAACAAGACTTCGCTTTCCTGCTTCGTCTTGCCCTTCACCGCCTGCGTCATCATGCTGGCCGAGGCCTTAAAAATCGCGCACCCGGTACCTTCAAAGCTGACGTCCTTCACAGCGTCACCCTCAAGTTCGACGTAAATCGTGAGCTGATCGCCGCACAGAGGATTGTAACCTTCGGCCTTATGATTTGCCGTCTCCAGCTTGTGGAAATTGCGGGGCTTCTTGTTGTGATCGAGGATGACTGCCTGGTAAAGCTCGCTTAATTCCGACATTAGCCAAACACCTCGATGACCTTTTCAATCGCGCTCACCAGAATGTCCACTTCCTCGCGAGTGTTGTAGAACGCGAACGATGCGCGCGCCGTGGCTGGGACTTTGAATCGCTGCATCACGGGCTGCGCACAGTGATGGCCGGCGCGCACGGCAATGCCGCGCTGATCGAGAATCGTGCCGATATCATGCGGGTGGATATCTTCAATCACGAACGAGAGCACGCCCAGCTTTTCGCGCGCAGTGCCGATGATCCGCACGCCTTCGATGGCCGAGAGGCGTTCGGTCGCATAACTGAGCAGCTCATGTTCGTAAGCCGCCGCTTTTTCACGACCTATGATGTTTAGATAATCAATGGCCGCGCCCAGACCAATCTGCGAAGCGATGGCCGGCGTGCCGGCTTCGAACTTGTTCGGCAGATCGGCATAGATGGTTTTTTCAAACGTGACACTCTTGATCATGTCGCCGCCGCCCTGAAAAGGATTCATCTTCTCGAGCAACGCTGCCTTGCCGTAAACCACACCGCTGCCGGTGGGCGCGAACATCTTGTGACCGGAGAAAGCATAGAAGTCGGAAGCTAGATCCTGTACATCGACGGAGCTGTGCGGCCCCCACTGCGCGCCGTCGATCAAGACGGGCACGCCGTATTTGTGCGCGCGATCAATCATCTCCTTAACGGGGTTGACTGTGCCCAGCGCGTTTGACACATGCGCGATGGCCACAAACTTCGTTCTTTCATTCAACAGCGCGTCGTATTCATCCAGCAACAACTCGCCTGCATCGTTCATCGGAATGACGCGCAGCTTTGCATTCTTCTCTTCACAGAGCATCTGCCACGGAACGATGTTCGCGTGATGCTCCATCGCCGAAATAATGATTTCGTCGCCAGCGCCGATGAACTTGCGGCCATAGCCATGCATGACCAGATTGATGCCTTCGGTCGCGCCGCGTACGAAGATGCATTCTTTGACGTCAGCCGCGTTGATGAATCGCTTAACCTTTTCGCGCGCGCCCTCGTAGGCATTCGTGGCTTTCATGCTGAGGTAATGCACGCCGCGATGAATATTTGAGTGTTCGAACTTCAGGTATTGGCTGCCGCGCTCGATCACCATTTGCGGAACCTGTGAGGACGCAGCATTGTCGAGATACACGAGCGGGTTGCCGTGCACCATCTGGCCGAGCACCGGAAAGTCCTTGCGGATGCGCTCGACGTCCCAAACCGCGACGGGCTTGGGCTTGATCGTAATCAACTGCTCTAAAGTTGCCATCTCGGTAAAGAGGTCACGCCAACATCATGCGTGCCGGCTGCAACGAGCGCTGAAATGGATTTAGAACCAACCCCAACTCTACGAGCGTGACGGCGCCCAGCAGTGCCTCATCGCCTGATCTTCCCAAGACTACCGGCGTGTGCGTCTTGCCTTGGGCCAAGTTGATGTAGCACTCAGAAATGTCCCGCTTAACCTTCGTTCCATCCGCGAGAACGAAAGTAAGCCGTCGCTCGGGCTTTAGCCCAATCGCTTTCCAGCTCTTCAACGGCAACAAGGTGTATTTGGCGCCGCTGTCCACCAGGAACTCCAAAGTCGTCTGCTTCCCGGTCGGACCGGATACTGTTCCTTCAACGTAGGTGATTCCCATTTCGCTAATCCTCAGATCTCCAACTCAAGTCTCAAGCTGCACGCGCAGCCGATTCAAGACCACCCCGTCCAGTTCACGCTTGAGCGACGCGATCTTGATCTTCTCGATCACTTCCTCGGCAAAGCCATACGTCAAAACGTTGCGCGCGAGTTCCGGCCGGATGCCGCGGCTTTCGAGATAAAAGATTTCGTCCGGTTCGAGCTGCCCAATCGCGGCGCCATGCGCGCACTTCACATCGTCGGCAAAAATCTCGAGCTGCGGCTTGGTATCAACCTGTGCTCCATTCGACAACAGCAAGTTCTTGTTCGTTTGTTGCGCGTTGGTCAGTTGCGCGCCGTGGCGAACAAATACTTTGCCATTGAACACCGCGCGCGACTTACCGTCGAGAATGCCTTTGTAAAGCTGTCGGCTGGTGCAGTGCGGCTGCCGGTGATCGATCAGCGAATGCGTGTCGGTGTGCTGGGCTCCGTCAACCATGTAAAGGCCATCAACTGAGCATTCGGCGCCTTCATGATCCATCTGCACGCGGATGTCATGACGAGAAAGGGCCGCGCCGAAGTTGATCGTCGTCGTGTCATAGTTCGAGTTCGGGCCCAACTCAGCCCTGGTCGTCGCAACATGAAACGCGGCCATACTTTCGCGCTGAATCTTGTAGTGTTGCAGGCGCGCGCCATCGGCGAGAGACAAGTCTAAGATCGCGTTAGTCAGGTACACGCCGTCATCTTTCGGGCTCACATAACTCTCGATTATCGTGGCTGAGGTGTTCTCTTCCGCCACGATCATCACGCGTGGAAACGCCGCCGGTGGTGGGTTCGCAACGGCTCCTTCGCCAACGAATAACAGATGGATCGGCGCTTCGACGATCAAGCCGCGAGGAATCTTCAGAAAGAGGCCGCTGGTAAACAGCGCTGTATTCAGCGCGGCAAATCCGTTCGCCTGCACTGGGTGCTCCAAGTACTCGCGCACAGTCGCTTCGTGATCGCTGTTACCTAGCGCCTCGCGTAAATCCATCGCCACGACGTTTTCCGGCAGGGCCGAGGTCGATGACAGTTCTTCGCGAAACATTCCGTTAACGAACACGAGCCGGCTATGCCGGGCTTCTTCGTAGATGAAAGGCGCTAACCCGCCATCCTTGCTTAACGCGGTCCCATTTCGCGCCAGCACAGGCGCGAAGTTCGCTTTAGCAATCGCAGCAACGTTGGTGTACTTCCATTCCTCGTGTTTGACGTTGGGAAAACCGACTTGCTCGAATTGCCCGAAAGAATTCTCGCGCAGACTTTGCAGCCAGGTGGGCTCGTCCGAGGCGCGTCCCTGCGTCGCCTGCCGAAAAGCCGCTTCATACTGATTTACTTCTTTGACTAATTCCGGTGCCATCATTAATCCACTTCTAACCAGCTTGCAGAGCCACGGTCGAGCCCTTTCCATCTACATTCTTCAACCAGTCGTAACCCTTCTCTTCCAGCTCGAGCGCCAGTTCCTTGCCGCCCTCTTTGACGATCCGGCCGGCGGAAAGCACGTGTACGAAATCAGGGGTGATGTAGTTGAGCAAACGCTGATAGTGCGTGACCAGAATCACAGCTTTGTTTGGGTCGTGAAGTTTGTTCACGCCTTCAGCGACGATTCTGAGCGCATCAATATCCAAACCTGAATCTGTTTCATCCAGCACCGCGAGTTTCGGATCGAGCACCGCCATCTGCAGAATTTCGTTGCGTTTCTTCTCGCCACCGGAAAAGCCTTCGTTGACTGAGCGGGTCATGAAGCTCGCTTCCATCTCAACGATCTTCGCCTTTTCCTTCAGCAAATCCTTGAATTCCAATGGATCGAGCTCCTCAGCGCCGATATGCTTTTGCTTTTCGTTGTAGGCCAGGCGCAAAAACTGAGCATTCGAAACACCGGGGACTTCGATCGGATATTGAAACGCCATGAAGACGCCTTCGCGCGCGCGCACGTCGGGCGAGAGCCCCAGAAGGTTCTTGCCTTCGAAGAGCACTTCGCCGGCGGTCACTACGTACGATGGATGGCCGGCGAGCACTTTGGCGAGCGTCGATTTGCCCGAACCGTTCGGACCCATGATGGCGTGTACTTCGCCTTTGTTAACTTTGAGGTTGATGCCTTTCAGAATCTCGTTGCCATCAACCGATGCGTATAGATTGCGAATTTCTAACACTTGCTCTCCTCAGTAAAACGCCTCCGTGGTTCTCTGTGGATCTCAGTGTCTCTGTGGTGAACCAATTTCCCGAAAGACGTCACCACAGAGACAAAGAGATCCCACAGAGTTTCACAGAGACAACGTTTATCACCCAACCGCACCTTCGAGTTTCAGACCCAGCAGGCGTGTCGCTTCGACTGCAAACTCCATAGGGAGTTGCAAGAAGACGTCTTTGCAAAAACCATTGATGATGAGCGAGACGGCGTCCTCTTGCGAGATGCCGCGCTGCATCAAATAGAACAACTGCTCTTCGCTGATGCGCGAGGTCGAGGCTTCGTGCTCGACCTGCGAGCTGTTGTTCATCACTTCGATATACGGAAAAGTATTCGCGCCGGCATTCGAACCAATCAACATCGAGTCGCACTGCGTATAGTTCCGCGAGTTCTCAGCCTTGGGCATGATCTTTACCAGACCGCGATAGCTGTTATTCGCGTGGCCGGCCGAGATTCCTTTCGAGATGATCGTCGAGCGCGTGTTCTTACCGAGGTGAATCATCTTGGTGCCGGTGTCGGCCTGTTGCGCGTGATTCGTCAACGCGACTGAATAGAATTCGCCGACCGAGTTGTCGCCTTGCAGAATGCACGACGGATACTTCCAGGTGATCGCCGAGCCGGTCTCGACTTGCGTCCACGAAATCTTTGAATTGCGGCCCGCGCACTTGCCACGTTTGGTCACGAAGTTATAGATCCCGCCCACGCCCTGCTCATCGCCGGCATACCAGTTCTGCACGGTTGAGTACTTGATCTCGGCATCGTCGAGCGCCACGAGCTCAACCACTGCCGCGTGCAATTGGTTCTTATCAAACTTGGGCGCGGTACAGCCTTCGAGGTACGAGACGTGCGAACCCTCCTCGGCCACGATCAGAGTCCGTTCGAACTGTCCTGATTCAGAATTGTTAATGCGGAAGTAAGTCGACAGCTCCATCGGACATCGCACGCCCTTCGGGATAAAGCAGAAACTTCCATCCGAAAAGACTGCGCTGTTCAGCGCCGCATAGAAATTGTCATTGGTCGGCACGACTGAACCGAGATACTTGCGCACGAGGTCAGGGTGTTCCTTCACAGCCTCGCTGAATGAACAGAAGATCACGCCGACCTTCATGAGCTTTGCTCTGTAAGTTGTCGCGACGGAAACTGAATCGAACACGGCATCGACGGCGACACCGGCGAGTTGTTTCTGTTCAGTCAGCGGGATGCCGAGCTTCTCAAACGTGCGCAGCAATTCCGGATCGACTTCATCCAGGCTGGCCTTTGTTACTTTCTGCTTCGGCGCGCTGTAATAGATCATGTCCTGATAGTCGACTTCAGGAAACGTGATATTGGGCCAGCGGCGCGGCTCTTTCATCGTCAGCCAATGACGATAAGCCTTCAAGCGAAACTCGAGCATCCACTCCGGCTCGTTCTTCTTCGCGGAGATCAAACGAACGGTGTCCTCGCTCAGGCCGCGCGGAATCGTTTCGGACTCGATGTCCGTCACCCATCCATATTTGTATTCCCGGTTTGTAAGTATTTCAGCAGTGCTCATTAGGTTCTTCTTCTCTTCGAAGTTTAGCGTTCAGCCTTCAGGCTGTCCTGGTTAATCGGGCAAGCTAAAGCTCGAACTCTGAAACTCCTCCGTCAATTCGCTGACCGCATCGACCCTGACTGATGTTGTAGCTTTCGAATTTGATGCAGTTCCGCTCCAACCTTGGCCTCGCTACCAACCAACTGGGCGAGGGTAATCTCTGACAAAGCATTCTGCACAATCTCATGCAGCCCGACGATCACGGATCGAATGCCGCAATCGCTCGTATGAATGCAGACGTCAAGCACTCCCGCATGCGTTTCGCAGAACCGATCCACCGTATCTTCGTCCAGAATGCGAATCACTTCGTTCAAACGAATGTCGATCGCCGGCCGAGCGAGTGTGTAACCGCCTTTGGTTCCGCGTTGCGATTGCACCAGGCCGGCCTTATTCAGAATCCACATCAGCTTCCCGGCGTTCGCGACAGACAGGCCTTCACGCTCCGCAATTTGATTGAGCGTCAAAGACTCTTCGTCCATTTCCGCGCGCGCAAGCTGAACGAGACAGCGCAGACCGTACTCTTCATGAGCTGATATTTTCATTCGTCTCTTTTGATTAACCGAGGCCAGCTTATAGCATTCCTTACTTTTTTGTCAAGTATCCAGAGTCGCGTTTTCATGGGTCAAAACGCTCGATCATGAGAACTCTCAAAGCATCGCGGAGATCAGCACTGACCGCCGAAGCGAGGTCGAAAGGTGTGTGCAACGAGGAAGTTGATTACAATTCACGAGGGAAATTTCGCTACAAGCAAGGAGCAATAGCTGGTGTTCTCTGATCTGGCGACGAAGCGGTGGCTTGGTTATGGCGCGGCGCTGTTCGGTATCGCAGTCGCGACTGGGCTGCTGAAACTCTCAGGCGAGCGGTTCAATCCGACTACTGCCGGGCTGGCCTTCCTGCTGGTGATTCTCTTTGTGGCCACCGCCTGGGGTTCACGACCGGCTGTGCTCGCCTCTCTCTTCGGAGTCGTCTGTTTCAACTTTTTTTTTCTGCCACCCTTTGGTACTTTCGCGATCAGAGATCCGGACAATTGGATTGCCTTTGTCGCTTTCCTGATTACGGCGTTGACTACCGGCCAGCTCTCGTCGCGCGCGAAACGACGCGCTGAAGAAGCCGAAGAAGCGAAGCTTGAGATCGAGCGGCTCTACCACGAACTGCAGGATACTTTCGAGCGTTCGAGCCAGGCGAAAGCGCTCAAACAGAGTGAGCGTCTTAAGACTGCCTTGCTCGACGCGGTAACCCATGATCTGCGCACGCCGCTTACTTCCATCAAAGCTTCGGCGACTACCCTGCTCAAAGACCTGCACGCGCAGGCACGGCGCGAGACGAGTGCTTCGCTCGGCGACGAAGGTCGCAAAGAAATGCTGGAGGTAATCAACGAAGAGTCCGATAGACTCGATCGCTTCATCGAAGGACTGACAAAGCTGGCCCGCATCGATGCGGGCGAGATCCAACTGCGGCGACAGTTGAGTTCCATCGGCGAAGTCATCACCGTCGCCCTCAAACGAGCCGAGCCCCGCACCCGCGCGCATCAGATTCAGGTTTGGATCGAAGATGAACTGCCCCCGGCCCGCATTGACGAGCACGCCGTCGCGGAAGTGGTTTACACTCTGGTGGACAATGCAGCCAAGTATTCGCCGCCGGGAACAACCATACGCGTTACCGCCGGCCCAACGGACACCGGAACAATTCGGCTCAGCGTTGAGAACGAGGGTCCGGGCATTGCCGTCGAAATGCGCGAACGCGTTTTTGACAAATTCTTCCGGGCGATGCGCGATGGAGACGTGGGCGACCGCAAGTCAATCGGCAGCGGAATGGGATTGGCAATTGCCCGAGGCATTGTCGAAGCGCACGGAGGTCGTATCTGGATCGAGGACGCCGACGGCCACCCAGGCGCAAAGTTCGTAGTCGAGCTTCCCACCGGCGATGATGAAAGTTATGTTTCACTCTCGATGAAGGAGTGAGCGCTCCCCCTGGGGAGGGCAATAACAGACACGGCCACCAAAACCGAGTCAGACTGTTTCTGAAATGGAGGCGAAGCGGAGGTACTTGCAACCCGGAGGGTTATCAGAAAGTAGCCGGAGGTCGGAGCGAAGCGAAGACCTCCGGGAGCGGGTTAGTCGGGTCGCACCCCGAAGGGGTGCCAGCTCCTTTCTTCGCGAGACGGTAATGTCTCGCACCCTTCCAGGGTGCTGACGATTTAATTGATTGCGTTCCGGTGGTCTGCGACCACCGGCTACTGTCTTGCAGCCCTCTGGGCTGCCCAAACCCCGAAATACCATGGAACCGAAAGCACGGATCTTGGTTGTCGATGACGAGCCGCAGCTGACGCGCGTTTTGCGCCGGAGCTTGACGACGCACGGCTATGACGTCCGCGTAGCCGGCGATGGCGAATTCGCCCTCCAGACTTTTCATGACTGGCCGCCCGCGCTGGTGATCACTGATCTGGCGATGCCGAACATTGATGGACTGGAATTGTGCCGCCGTCTGCGCGCTGTTTCCGAAGTTCCCATCATCGTGCTTTCGGTCAGGGGCGACGAAAAAACCAAGGTCGAAGCTTTGAATCTGGGCGCCGATGATTACGTTACGAAACCTTTCGGCATGGACGAGTTACTGGCGCGCATTCGTGCCACGCTGCGACGCGCCCCGGCCGACGACGGTGGGTCGCAGATATTCGAAGCCGGAGATTTTCGCGTCGATCTTGATCGCCGCACAGTAACGTTGCAGGGCACAGACGTCCACCTGACGCCGAAAGAATACGATCTCATGATCCATCTCATTCGCAATCCCAACAAAGTGCTCACGCATAGGAAACTGCTTGGGGCCGTGTGGGGCGGCGATTACACGGAACAGACTGAGTATCTTCGGGTCTTTATTGGCCAGCTACGAAAAAAGATCGAGCCTGAACCTTCCAGTCCTCGGTACATCCTCACTGAACCCTGGATCGGCTATCGCTTCAATCCCGGCGAGTAGCGCAAAGCAGAAACCCAACCCCGGGGTCCCCGGCCGGGCAGCCCGGCTGGGGTGGGGTGGTCAGGGAGGGTGCCCAAGCCACTGCGAGCGCATTGCACCCTCCCTGACGGTCGGGTTTCCGCCACTCCGTCCTTACGAATTCCTTATAAACCTCTTACTCCATCCTTACGAACGCCTGCCTATGCTGGTCGTGTGGAGACACCCAACGGGCGCTGCCTTCACATGGTCAGATGGCAGTCAAGAAAGAAAACGCGGAACTTGACAGTGCTGCGGCGCGTTGTCGGCCGATCGAACTGATCACCGAAAACGGCTTCAGCATTGTGCGACCTAGCGAGAGCGACGGGCCAAAACGCGCGCCTGAGGGCACGTATGTCTTCATGGTCAGCGATCCCGAAGGGTCCGAACTTGAGATCACGGTGGGCATCGATCAGAAAGCTGTCAACGAGGTCACACTGAGAAGCCGAGGGCGTATTTCGAGCGAAAGTTCCTACTGGATCTGCTGCGCTGAACGTCACCTGGCTGAGTACCTGTGGGAAAACAATAACTATCCGCCCGATGGAAAGTTGCGGGTCGAGCAGTTGACACCCGAGGATTTGAATCTGGCTATTCGCTGGGAGACGAACTAGAGCGTGGCGTTGCGGAGTTCAACCTTTAGGTTGCTCATACAGACACAGGCTAAAGCTTGAACTCTAAACCGGTGGCGATCATTTGAGGAGATAAGGATTGGCGACGACGATCAAGCGCTTACTCGTGGGTAGAGCCAAGCGGACAGACCAGGCTAGCCACGAGCGCCTGACAAAAAAGACGGGGCTGGCGGTGTTCGCTTCCGACGCGCTTTCTTCGACGGCTTACGCCTCCGAAGAGATCATGCTCGTACTGGCGGTGGCCGCCGTCTATGGTCAAACTCACTCCTTTAACTATGTGGTGCCGATCACCCTCGTCATCGCCGTTGTGCTCGCCATCGTAGCAACCAGTTACCGGCAAACCATTCACGCCTATCCGTCCGGCGGCGGGGCTTACATCGTAGCGAAAGAGAACCTTGGGACTTATGCGGGTCTCGTAGCCGGGGCTGCCTTGCTGGTCGATTATGTGCTCACAGTATCCGTTTCGCTGGCGGCAGGCGTGGCGGCTATTACGTCCGCGGCGCAAGGGACACGCTTCGCCTGGCTTAACAATCACCGGGTCTTCTTATGTGTCATGTTGATAGCCTTTATCGCCCTCGCCAACCTGCGCGGCGTGCGCGAGTCGGGTTCTCTCTTTGCAGCGCCGACTTACGCTTTCGTCTTCAGTTTTCTGTTCATGATCGGCTACGGCATCATTCATTACTTTCTGCATCCCGGCAGCGTCGCGCCCGTCGTCGTGGAGAACTTGAAACTAGCGGAGGGTTATCAGCTACAGCCGCTAACTCTTTTCCTGCTGCTGGGCGCGTTTTCAAATGGCTGCGTCGCCCTCACAGGTATCGAGGCGATCTCGAACGGCATTCCGGCTTTCAAGCAGCCGGAAGCGCGCAATGCGGCGAAGACGCTCACCTGGATGGCGGTGCTGCTGACAACGATGTTTGTCGGCACGAGCGTAATGGCCTACTTCTATCACGTGCACCCGCACGAGAACGAGACGGTGATCTCGCAGTTCGCGCGCATTATCTTTACCGGGCCGATGGGGTGGTTCTATTACGTGATCCAGGGCACGACCGCGCTGATTCTGATCCTGGCCGCCAACACTTCTTTCGCTGACTTTCCGCGCCTGTCCAGCCTCCTGGCGCGCGACCGATTCATGCCACGGCAGTTTGCCACCCGCGGTGACAAATTAGTTTTTTCCAATGGCATCATTATCCTCGCGCTCTTCTCAGCCATCCTGGTGGCGGCTTTCGGAGGCGACACCAGCCGGCTGATTCCGCTCTATGCCGTAGGCGTCTTTCTCTCTTTCACTCTCTCGCAGGTGGGCATGGTACGGCACTGGCTCAAAGCGGGGCGGGCGCTCAGGTCCGCCAGCGCAGCTTCAGCGGGCAATGAGCGCTCAGGGTCAGGAGCAGGAGCAGGAAACAACGGCGCGGCGGCGACCGTCGATAGTCGCGCACCGAGTCAGATTGCTCTGACTAACGACGAGCTAAAGCAGGCCACGCACTGGAAGAAATCAATCGTCGTCAACGGGCTTGGCGCCTTCGCTACCTTCACCGTCCTCGTCGTCTTAGTCATCACTAAGTTCATCCACGGCGCGTGGATCGTGGTCGTGTTAATCCCGCTCCTGGTAACCATGTTCCGGGCAATCCGCCGGCACTATCTGGACATGGCAACGCAACTGACCACCGAGGGGGTCGAAGGACTACGGCCAATCAGACATGAAGTAATCGTGCCGATCTCAGGTATCCATCGCGGCACCGTTCGAGCCCTTGAATACGCCAAGGCGATTGCGCCGGGACACGTAACGGCTCTTTATATAAACATCGATGAATCCGAAACGCAAAAACTTCGCGAGAGGTGGGACCGACTGGGAGGCGCCGTGGAGTTGGTCGTGCTGGCGTCACCATACCGGTCGCTGGTAGGTCCAATGCTCCGCTACCTCGACCGGAGAATGAGCGCGCACCAGGATCAGATAGTCACTATCGTTCTCCCGGAGTTCATCCCGGCCAGGTGGTGGCAACATCTTCTGCACAACCAGACCTCTCTGATGTTGAAAGGCTCGCTACTCTTCAAGCCGGACATTGTGGTTACCAGCGTGCCTTACCATCTGAAGAATCTGGATAAGAGTGGGAGTGACAACAACCAAACCTGACGACTCACTTTGGTTTGTGGCACGAGCATCTCGCGCGTGACTTACGGGCGTGACACCCGTGCCACCTAGTCTTCCGGCAAGGTCTTCGCGCCGAGGCTTTGGATGATGCGCTCGCGGTAACGGCGAGCGTCAGCTTTGATTGTTGCTTCGTTGAGCGTGAGTAGGCGGCGGTCGCGCATCACGATGCGGCCTTCGATGATCACGGTCTGAACGTCGCCTGCTTTGGTGGCGTAGACCAAATCAGAATAGATGTTGTAGGAAGGCGTCTGATTCAGATCATCTAGATCGACGATGACGAGATCGGCGCGCTTCCCTTTCTCGATCGAGCCAATCTCTTTCTCGAGATGCAGCGCCCGCGCGCCGCGAATCGTGGCCATCTCGAAAGCCTCGGCCGCGTTAACAACCTTCGGATCCTTGCTGATTAGCTTGTGCAGCTTCGCCGCCGTGTCCATCTCTTCCCATAAATTCAGATCGTTGTTCGATGCCGCGCCGTCAGTGCCCAGACCGACCGCCAAATCCGCTTTCAACATTTCGGGCACGGGCGCAACGCCGGAAGCGAGTTTCATATTCGACTGGGGATTGTGAACGATGCCGACGCCAAGTTGCTTAAGTAAGACGAGCTCTTCCTCGCTCGGCCACACCATGTGCGCCGCGATAACGCGATTGTTGAGAAAGCCGATGCGATTGAGATAGTCGACCGGGCTTTGGCCTTTGGCCTTGATGCTGTCGTCGACTTCGCGCTTAGTCTCGGAGATATGCGTGACGATCGGCGCGCCCGTGCGATCGGAAAACGCGCGTATCGCTTTCAAGTGTTCTTCCGAAACCGTGTAGGGCGCGTGCGGCGCAATCGCCGGAACAATCAGTCGATTGCCTTGCCACTTCTTGACGAAGCGCTCAAGGTAAGCCATTGCCTCGGCGTTCGTCTTGTTATCGGCGACCGGAAAATCGATCACGGTTTCACCGAGCACGCCGCGCATTCCGGCTTTCGAAGTCTCGTCCGCGATGGCGTCTTCGAAGTAATACATGTCGCAGTACGTAGTCGTACCGCCGCGCAGCATTTCGGCGAGGCCGAGGCGCGTGCCGACGCGGACAAAATCTTCGGTGACGTTTTTGGCTTCGGCGGGAAAGATGTATTTCGTCAGCCATTCCTGCAGATCCAAATCGTCGGCGAGCCCGCGAAACAGGGTCATCGGGACGTGTGTGTGACCGTTGATCAGGCCGGGGATGATCACCTTGCCGCGCGCGTTTACTGTTTCACGCGCGGCGTAGGTCCGCTCGACTTCGGCTGTCTGGCCAACCGCAAGGATGCGTCCGCCCTTCACTGCCACGGCGCCGTTTTCAATCACGCGGCGCTGGCCGTCCATGGTCACAACGGTTCCGCCCCTGATAATGAGATCCACGACAGTCTTCCTTTTCTGCGCGACAGTTCCAGACCCTATGCCAAACAGTAATAGAACGACAAGCGCGGCAGTAATTCTTGCAGAAAGATCGATCGGCCGACGACGCGCAAGGGCACCGCGGAGGAAACATCTCAACCAGCCTGCGGAGCAGGCGGCATATTGGTAGCCCCGGGCGTAAGCCCGGGGTAACCAGCCAGGAAGAATTCCGAGAGCCCCGCAGGGGCGAAAGAAATCATGATTCAGAATTGCATCCATCATGCCGTCTGTCGCCCGCTTCGCGGGCTTGAATGATGAGGGGGCGCTTGACCCCGGGCTCGGGCCCGGGGCTACCAATATGCCGCCCGCTAACGCGGGCTCGTTGAAGGTCTTCATTCCGATCGTTTGTTCTGACTCGCTTCTTTCAAGAATCTCGCATCAAAGGCCCGCGGCAGAAGCTCCTCGATCGACACTTCCTCTTTCTTGCCGCGCAAATTCGCCAGGACAATCGTGGCGTGTTTGGCGAACTCCCAGATGATTTGCCGGCAAGTGCCGCATGGCGGCGTCAATGTTTCGGTGTCGGCCACGATAGCTAAATTTGTAAAGTCTCGCTCACCTTCTGAGAGCGCTTTCCAAATTGCCACGCGTTCGGCGCACACGGTCAGACCGTAACTCGCGCTTTCGACGTTGCAGCCGGTGAAGATCTTGCCGTCCTTCGTACGCAACGCCGCGCCTACCAGAAAGTTAGAAAATGGCGCAACCGAACGCAGTCGCGCGGCAATCGCTGTCTCAATTAACTGATCTTCCTCTTCGCTCAAACCTGGCCTCCAACTGGGTGCAGAGAATTGGCCAGTCGCTCGCGAATCTTTCCACTGATCAAATCAATGCTCACAAGATTATAACCACCTTCAGGAATAATTACGTCGGCGAACCGCTTTGACGGTTCGACGAACTGCATGTGCATCGGGCGCACCGTAGCGAGATATTGCTCGATTACTGAGTCGAGCGTCCGTCCCCGCTCGGCGATGTCGCGTTGCAAGCGGCGAATGAAGCGCACGTCGTCAGGCGTGTCGACGAACACTTTGATGTCCATCTGTTCGAGCAAGCGCGGCTCGGCAAAGATCAAAATGCCTTCGACGATCACGATCGCTTTCGATTCGATGCGAGTAGTCGCGGGCAGGCGCGTGTGCGTGCGAAAGTCGTAGATGGGAAGTTCAACCGGCTCGCCCGCGCGCAGCTTCTTTAAATGGTTCGCCAGCAGATCGTTGTCGATGGCGTCCGGGTGATCAAAGTTCGCCGCGTTGCGATAGTCCAGCGGCATATCCTTGAGATTGCGATAATACAAATCCTGCTGAATAAAGCAGACTTCCTCAGCGCTGACGGTTTCCAGTATGCGATTAGCGACCGTCGTCTTGCCCGAACCGGTGCCGCCGCAGATGCCAATTATCATAGTTAGTAGTTATACGAGCGAGTTATTTTCTGTTCTTTGTACTTAGTTCTTTGTACTTTGAATCCTCACCAAGAAGCCTCGCATCGTCAACGCCACGCCTGGAACCGGCGTCAAAGTACAAAGTTCGAAGTACCAAGCACGGACATCAGGCAAGCCTCGCAACAACTCGTCTCAATAATTCAGTAAACTGCCCGCGTACGCGTTCGCCGATCGCCATCACCTGGCTGTGATCGATGGGACGATTCGAAACTCCCGCTGCCAGGTTCGTGATGCATGAAACGCCGATCACTTGCATGTCCATGTGTCGCGCCACGATCGCTTCAGGGACGGTGCTCATGCCGACCGCGTCCGCGCCCAGAGTGCGCACCATGTGAATCTCTGCCGGTGTTTCATAGCTGGGTCCGGACAGCGCGGCGTAAATTCCGCGCCGCAGCTCCATTCCCATCGCGCGCGCTTCTTCGATCACCATGTTCTGCAGGTCGGGCGCATAAACCGAAGTTAAATCGGGAAAGCGCGGCCCGAACCGATCGTCGTTCGGCCCGGTCAACGGATTCGCGCCCAGCAAATTTATGTGGTCGCTAATCACCATCAAAGATCCCGGAGAGAGTTCTACGTTCAAGCCCCCAGCGGCGTTGGTCAGCACCAGCGTGCGCACGCCTAGCATCTTCAACACGCGAATCGGAAACGTGACCTCTTCTAAGCTATATCCTTCGTAAAAATGAAAGCGCCCCTGCATCGCGGCGATCGTAACGTCGCCGGCTTTGCCAATCACGAAACGGCCGGCGTGACCTTCGACAGTTGAGCGTGCAAATCCGGGGATTTCATTGTAGGGGATCGCCGTCGCCTCGGTCAGGTCATCGGCGAAGGCGCCGAGCCCGCTGCCGAGCACGATCGCCGCCGACACGTCGGCGTTCGTGCGCGCGCGAATCATGCGGGCGGCTTTCTCTGCGCGTTCGTAGAGCAATGAAGAACTCGGTTCGGCTGACACTATGATTTTCGCTGAAGACATTACAACAGTAACCAGTTTAGAGTTCAAGCTTCAGCTTGCCAACTCGCAATGACAACCTGAAGGTTGAACTCTGAACTGCTATTACCTTTCCTTTTCGTAGGCGGTTCCCAGCGCCCGCGGCGCTCGCGATTGACCGATAAAGCCGGCGAGCACGACGATCGTCACGACGTACGGAATCATCTGGATGAACTGAACCGGGATGTCCTCGGCTGGATTCCAGGGGAGCTTTACTACACCTTGCATTTGAATCGTTAGTGCATCGGCAAGTCCAAACAGCAGACAGGCGAGCATTGTTTGCGTCGGTCGCCACTTGCCGAAAATCAGGGCGGCCAGCGCGATGAAGCCGCGGCCTGCAGCCATGTTGCGCGTGAACAGAGACGACTGACCGATCGAAAGATACGCGCCGCCGACTCCGGCCAGCGCGCCCGACAAGATCACCCCGATGTAACGCATGCGATTCACGCCGACGCCCGCGGCATCGGCCGCTTCCGGATTCTCGCCAACCGCACGCAGGCGCAAACCAAAGGGCGTGCGATACAAAACATGTCTCGTCACTAACACAACAACGAGCGCGAGCAGCGAGATGACTGAAACATCGGTGAAGATGCGCCACTGGGGCACGAAGCTGGGAAGAAATCGAGAGAGCGTAGGCAGCAGATTCTCTCTCGGAATCTGCGGCGTCGAGCCGGAAGAAAGAAACAGCGCGCCGCTCAAAACCGCCGGCAGACCTATAAACAGAATGTTGATGCCCGTACCGGTGACAACCTGATCGGCTTTGAACTTTATGCACGCGAGCGCAATGATGTACGCGACCAGCGCGCCGGCAACAATCGCGGCTCCGAGTCCAACCCATGGGCTGAACTGAGTGTAACCTGCGGGCAACCAAGGCGCGGCTGAACTTCCCGCATAGTATGTCACGGAAGCCGCCGTGAACGCGCCGGAGAGCAGCAACCCTTCAAGCGCGATGTTGATGACACCGGACCGTTCAGAGTACAGACCGCCGAGCGCCGCCAACACCAGTGGCGTCGACAGACGAATCGTCGAGAACAAGAGTTGAAAAGTGAAAATCTGACGCACTAGACTTTTGCTTTCCTCATGAAGCCAATCTTCCTCAAACTGCCGAATATCGCGTCGGGTCGCAGAGCGACGAGAATAATCACGATGCCCTGCAACATGTCCACGATGTCTTTCGATACATGCATCGTGAACGCGTCCACAAAAATTCCGCCGCGCAGCAGAATCGCAAACAGAATCGCCGCGAGAAAAACTCCAACCGGATGATTGCGGCCCAACAGGGCCACGGCAATACCGACGAATCCATAGTTCGCCGAAAAGCCGTCGTAATAGCGGTGCCGATAACCCAGCACTTCGTTGATGCCAACCATTCCCGCCAGTCCGCCGGAAATCGCCATTGCCAGGATTATCTGCTTGCGAATCGAAATGCCGCCGTACTCCGCCGCCGACGGATTAGCTCCGGTCGCGCGCAGCTCGTACCCCCACTTTGTCTTCCACAAAAAGATATAGACCAGAATGCACGCGATCACCGCGAAGATGAAGGCAATGTTCAAAGGAATCCGCGCCGGCAGACCGGGAATGAACCTGCCCAACGTCGGCAGACTGGCGACCGGACTAATCGGCGCGGTCTGCATGATCGCGTCGCCGGGAATCTTGAAATGATATTGCGTGAAGTAACTGAGCAGCGCGATCGCGATAAAGTTCAACATGATCGTGTTGATGACTTCATGCGATCCGAAACGCGCCTTCAACAATCCTGGAATGCCGCCCCAGATTGCGCCCGCGGCGATCGCGGCGATGCAGCACAAAGGCAGAAGTACGAACCCTGGCAAGTGAGCGATCTGCGAAATCGTAGTATTCCCGGGGTCCGGGGCGCCAAACTTCATCCCAACCCAAGCCGCCGCAAACGCCGCGACATAGAGTTGGCCTTCAGCGCCGATGTTCAGGAGTCCGCAACGAAAGGCCACGGCCACCGCGAGCCCGGTGAAAATCAGCGGCGTTGCGTTGAAAAGCGTATAGCCAATTCCGTCCGGCCATGAAAACGCGCTGCCGATCAGCAATTTGTAAGTTTGAAACGGGCTGTCGCCGATGATCCAAATGACGATGCCGCCAATAACGAACGCGCCGATAACGGCGATTAGCGGATAAAGAATCTCGCGTAACTGTTTCATCTAGCGATGCCCACCCGTCATCATCAATCCGATTTCTTCGTGCGTTGCGGTGTTTGGATCGACCTCGCCCGCGACCTTTCCGTTGTGCAGCACCAGCAAACGATCCGACAACGAAGTCACCTCTTCCAACTCGGCAGAAACCAGAAGCACGGCGCAACCCGCGTCGCGCAGCGCCACGATTTTTCGATGGATGAATTCGATCGCGCCGATGTCCACGCCGCGGGTTGGCTGTGAAACCAAAAGCAACTTAGGCGGCAGTTCGAACTCGCGACCGATGATCAGCTTCTGTTGATTGCCGCCCGAAAGCGCGCGCGCCGGCAGGGCGGGATTCGGCGGACGCACGTCAAAGTCGCGAATCACCTGTTCAGTGCGGCGGAGAATTCCCTTCTGATCCAGCAGAATTCCGTTAGCGGACACGGCGGGCTTGCGATAATGAACCCCGAGAATCGTGTTCTCAGCCAGACTGAAATCAAGCAACAGGCCGCGCCGGTGGCGATCCTCCGGGACGTGCGCAATGCGCAACTCTCTTCGCTTCCGCGCATCGAGCCGGGTGATGTCCTGGCCTTCAAAAGCCATCGTTCCAGAGACGTGCGACCCGGGAATCAAACCCGCGAGCGCTTCGATCAATTCGGTCTGACCGTTGCCTTCGACGCCGGCGACTCCGACTATTTCACCGGCGCGCACTTCGAACGAAACACCATCCAAGCGTTTGCCGCCTTCGCGCCCCATGATTGAAAGATCGCGTACGCTTAACACCGTGGCGCCCGCCTTGGCTTCAGGCTTTTCTACCCGCAAGAGCACTTCGCGGCCAACCATTAGGCGCGCCAACTCGGCGGCATTGGTGGCGCTGGTCTTGAGATCGCCGACGACTCGGCCATCGCGCATCACGGTCACGTTATCGGAAATCGCGAGCACCTCGGAAAGCTTGTGGGTGATGATGACGATCGTTTTGCCCTGCTCGCGCATGCGGCGCAGGATCGTGAAAAACTCTTCGACCTCCTGCGGTGTTAGCACCGCCGTTGGCTCGTCGAGGATCAGTAATTGGGCGTGACGGTAAAGCGCCTTCAATAATTCAACGCGCTGTTGCTGTCCAACTGACAAGCTTTCGATCGTGGCGTTCGGATCGACGGCCAACTTGAATTCGTCTGACACTTTGCGAATGTCGTCGGCGGCTTTCTTCAGATCCAGCGAAGCTGCGCTGCCTGGCTCAGCGCCGAGCACAATGTTTTCGGCCACAGTCATCGGCTCAACCAGCATGAAGTGCTGGTGCACCATCCCGATGCCGAGCTTGATTGCGTCGTGCGGCGTGCGAATCTCGCGCACCTGGCCGGCAATCACAATCTCGCCGCTGTCGGCTGCATAAAATCCGTACGCGATGCGCATCGCCGTAGATTTGCCCGCGCCGTTCTCGCCGACAATCGCGTGAATCGTCGCCGGCTCGACCTTGATGTTCACGCGGTCGTTAGCGAGCACGGCGCCGAAACGTTTGCTGATGTTACGAAGCTCAATCACTGGAACATTCTGTCGATGACGGTAACTTGCTTGCCTATGATCTTCTTCTTTGCCTCTTCAGCTGCGCGGAGCGCTTCGGCCGAAACCAGATTCTGGTTATTGCTGTCCATCACATAACCCACGCCGTCGGTGTCCAGACCGAACTCATGAAAGCCACCTTTAAACTTTCGATCCACCACGTCTTTGATGATGTCATACACAGCATTATCGACGCGCTTGACCATGCTGGTTAAGACAAATCCAGGCTTCACCCCGTTCTGATTTGAATCGACACCGATCACGAAATGCGTCGCGCGGCCGTTTTCTTTTCCGGATTGCTCGACAGCATCGAATGCCCCCAGCCCCGAATTTCCCGCAGCGGTGAAAATGACATCGGCGCCTTTGTTGATTTGCGCCAGCGCGATCTCTTTTCCTTTTCCCGGATTGTTCCAGGCAGCATCCGTAACGCCGACATAATTCTGAATGACCTGAATTTTGGGATTAGCAGCCTTTGCGCCTTGCTCAAAGCCGCCTTCAAACCGGTGAATCAACCCGATGTCCATCCCGCCGATGAACCCGAGAGTACCCGTCTTCGACGTCATTCCGGCGATTAGTCCGACAAGGTAAGAGCCTTCATGCTCTTTGAAAACCAGCGAGGCGACGTTAGCTTTCGGCGTCTTGCCGTCGGCTTCAAAAATCACGCCGTCAATAATCGCAAACTGCAGATTCGGATAATCGTTCGCGACTGATTGCATGATCGGCCCCTGCGCAAAGCCCACCCCGATGATCAGATCGTAACCACGCTCAGCAAACGCGCGCATAGCCGGTTCGATCGATACCGGATTGCCGGGTTCGACGTCGCGCAAGACGATGTCGAACTTCGCCTTGCCACAGCTCGTCTTGCCATCGGGCAGCATGCCCGTCTCGGCGCACTTCACCCCCGCCCACGCCGCCGCGTTGAATGACCGATCGTCTTTGCCGCCGATGTCGAAAACTATGCCGACGTGGATTTTCGATTTGTCGTCGGCGCTGTACAACGAGCGATTGCACGCCGGGCCGACGAACACCAGCGCAGATAGGAGAAGCAGGATTACTAAGAGTTTAAGTTTCATTTGTCGAAACAAATTTGGAGTGCGCTGACTTGTCAGCGCTTTCAGAAAGCGGCGACTAGTCGCCGCACTCCAAAACTATTCGTCGACTACTTCCTTGATCAGAACGAGCGGTTCTGGTGGCTCGTCACCAATTTCGTAAGCCGATTGAATTCTGGCTGCGGCTCGTACGCCTTGATTTGCGTCTGCACAATAAACCGAGCCGATCAATTCTCCACCGCCAACCTCGTCACCGATCTTAACGTCGGCGAGAAAACCTACTGTCGGATCGATCGCGTGTTCCATCCTCACGCGACCGCCGCCGGCTTCGGCTATGGCGTGCCCAATTTCTTCCGTGTCGATCTGACGGACAAATCCTGAGCGCGGCGATTCTACCCTAAACACCTTGTCTGTCAACGGCAGAACGCTGGCGGGATCGTCGCACACGCGCGGGTCGCCGCCCTGCGCTTCAACGTTCTTACGAAAACATTCCAGCGCCGCACCTGATGTGTGCACTTGCTGAATTCGCGCACGCGCCTTCTCAACGTCTGATTCGAGGCGCGACAACACAACCATCCGAGCCGCCAACTCGATCGAGAGATCGAGCACCGGGCGCGCGCCTTCATCAAACTCGCCGCGCAGAAGTTCAATGCATTCCCGCACCTCGACTGAGTTTCCTACCGCGCGTCCGAGCGGCTGGTTCATGTCAGTGATTAGAGCTTGCGATCGCACGCCGAGCGAGTTCCCCGTCTTGACCAGCGCAATCGCCAACGCTCGCGCGCGGTCGTGCTCGCGCATGAACGCTCCTGAGCCGGTCTTGACGTCAATGACCATAGCGTCCAAACCGGCCGCGCCTTTTTTGGAAATGATCGAAGCGACGATCAAGGGAATGGCTTCGACGGTCGCAGTTGCGTCACGCAGCGCGTACAGTTTTTTGTCGGCGGGCGCAATCTCTGCTGTCTGGCCGTTCATCGCAAAACCGGCCACATCGAGAACGGCGCGAAATTCTTTCAGCGATAGATTGACGCGATAGCCGGGAATGGATTCAAGTTTGTCGAGCGTGCCGCCGGTGTGACCCAATCCGCGTCCGGAAATCATCGGCACACAGACACCTGCCGCTGCCGCGAACGGCGCAATCAGCAGCGAGGTCTTGTCTCCGACGCCGCCGGTCGAGTGTTTGTCGGCTTTTGGTTTGGGAATGTCTGAGAAGTCGAGGATCTCGCCTGAGTGAAGCATCGCTTCAGTCAGCGCGGCCTGTTCGGCATCGTTCATCCCACGGAGAAAGATCGCCATCAGCAACGCCGTGCTTTGGTAATCGGCAATCTCGCCGCTGGTTACGCCGTTTACAAAGAACGCGATCTCTTCACGCGAAAGTTCCGCGCCATCACGCTTCTTGCGAATGATGTCCTGGGGTCTCAACTCGATTCATCCGAAAGCAAGACAACTGCTTGCACGGTCACCGCTTCGCCCCGGCCGACAGCATCCAGGCCTTCCCCTGTCTTTGCCTTCACACTAACGCAACCGCTGTCGACCTCGAGGGTCCTGGCGAGACTCGCTCGCATCGCGTCGATATGTTCGCGCAACCTTGGCCGTTCCAAAGTGATCGTCGCATCGGCATTTACCACCTGGAATCCGCGCTCATGAGCCAGCCAGTTCACGCGCGCCAGCAATTTCAGACTGTCCGCGTCTTTCCATTGCGGATCATTGTCGGGAAAGTGAACTCCAAGATCGCCTTCGCACAGCGCGCCCAGAATCGCGTCGGCGAGGGCGTGGGCCAACACGTCGCCATCAGAGTGTCCTTCGGCGCCGCGATCGGCGGTGATCTTCACGCCGCCCAGGACCAAAGGACGCCCTTCGACCAGTCGATGCGTGTCGTTACCGATGCCGATTCGAAACATAAAGAGTTAGTCAGTTGTCAGTGGTTAGTTGTCAGTAGTCAGTGACGACAGGATCGCTTCCGCCAAAATCAAGTCTTCTTCTCGCGTAATCTTGATATTCCGCGCGTTCCCGTCCACTGCGATAATCTCTGCGCCGAGGCGCTCGACCAAGAAGCTATCGTCAGTTACTGCGATTCCGGCACCTTCGACTTCATCAAGTTGATCGTAAGCACGCTTCAACAAGTCGAAACGAAAGCACTGCGGCGTTAACGCTCGTCGCAATCCGGCGCGCGGAATCGTTCGGAGCACTGTTCCATTCCCAACCTCTTTGATGGTATCGGCGACGGGCGCAACCAAAATCGCGGCACCGCTTGTTTTCGCTGCTTGCACGACGCGATCAATTTCGTCCGGCGTCACGAAAGGCCGCACGCCATCGTGAACCGCGACGATCTCGGCACTGTCAATCGCGTTCAAGCCACGCCGCACGGATTGAGCGCGCGTCGCACCGCCCCGAACCACGCGCGACAATTTTCGGATCTCAAACTTTTCCGCTTGAGACGAAAAGGCCGCCGTCTCTGCGGCGGGCACAACAACTATGACTTCGCTGATCTCTGCGCAGCGTTCGAATTGCCTGAGGGTGTGAATGATGACCGGTATGCCGCGAAGCTCGAGGAATTGCTTCGGCTGGTTGCCACCCAGCCGAGTTCCCTTGCCGGCGGCGACAACGATCGCGACATTCATTCGTTAGCCTTCGGTGTCGTTAATGCGCGTCAAGGAGGGAGCCGCGCGCACTTCGCGCAGCGGCCGGCGCGATTTTTCGCCGTTGCCCACGCCTTCGGGCTCTTCGCAAAGGCGACCGAAGATCATCTTGCCGGCCGTCGTCTGCAGCACGCTGGTGACCGCGATGTCGGCGTTCTTTCCAATCAAACGTCGCGCGTTGTCCACTACGACCATCGTGCCATCATCCAGATAGGCGACGCCCTGGTTGTACTCTTTGCCTTCTTTCAAAATGAAGACGTGCATCGCTTCCCCAGGCAACACGACCGGCTTCAAAGCGTTCGCCAGCTCGTTGATGTTCAGGACGCTGACGCCGCGAAGCTGGGAAACTTTGTTCAGGTTGAAATCGTTGGTGACAATTACGGCGTCGAGCTGCTTCCCTAATTCGATTAGCTTCAGGTCGACTTCGCGCACGGCGGGAAAATCAGTCTCGACTATCTGGATGTCGAGCGAGTTGTTGTTCTGCAGCCGATTCAGCATGTCCAAACCGCGACGTCCGCGTTGGCGCTTGGACGAATCGGGCGAGTCAGCCACCTGTTGCAGTTCGCGCAGAATGAATTGCGGGACGATGAGCGTGCCGGTCAGAAACCCAGTCTCTGCCACATCGGCAATGCGTCCATCGATGATTACGGATGTATCGAGAATCTTCAGATCGCGGCGCAAAGTCTTGTCGCTGAAGATGCCGCCGAGCGCCGACAGATCAAGATAGTCGCCTTTGGCGGCGCCGACCATCAGGCCAATGTAGGCCATAAAGACGATCAGCGCGAGCGTCAGAAACGCGCGGGTCTCGGGCGGCACGGCCGCCGATTCCTGGCTGGCGATCAGGGTTCCAATCAGGTAGGCGCCGACAATTCCGAGGATTGATCCGGCCGCGGCTCCGATCAGGGTCTTCAAGGAGGCGCGGCGAATGCGAACCTCAAACAGCACGATCGCCACCGCAACCAGCGCCGCCGTCCCAGCTGAAATCAGGTGGTGACCAGGTATCGGATGCAGCACATAACCGGCGCTAATTAGAAAGGCAGCGAAGACTAATCTAAGTATGATGACATCAAAGCGCATAATGCGGCATTTTACCACGCTGCGCCTCGCCCGTCACCAACCAGCCCAGGTCAAGGACTAGTTTACACCTCAGGCCATACTGGTTTGTCGATTGCCGAGCCAGCCGAATCTTGATGGGTAGAATCGCCCTGTGGTTCTCACAGTCCAAACCGCTGCCGATACTCTGCTGAGCTCACAAAGCCCGAGACCATGCCGCGTGGGTCGTTTGATTGATCGAGTGCCAGGATCCAGTCGAGATAAAAAGCATCCGGTTGCCGACGCAAATATCCGAAGTATTCCATTACCGCAAAGGCCTGATGGTTGTATTTTGTCGACACTTCTGGACTCTCGACGATCTTGCGCAGTACTGCGGCGCGAGTAAGCGTGCCCAAAGCCAGCCCGTCAATCAGGGACCCACGGTTTGGGAGGGTCACGCCGGCCGTGTCCGTCAACATGACTACGTATTGCTGATCGCTTAACCCGTTGTAAGTATTCGCGAACGCCGGCCGGGCCATGAAGTCGGCGATGAACCGCACCTTCGCCGCTTCCAACTGCGCGTCCGTGAGAAAGCCGCTCACTCGCGCCAAGTCGGGGATGAACTCTGCGTAGTCAGGCTTTCTGCCGAAGGCCACTGGATAAAATCTGTACACGAAATAACCGCGGCTTTGGAACTCTTCTGATTGAAAGAAAAGTTGCGAGACGTGTGTCCGATCGCATTGGGTCGTGTCGCCGGTGCAGTTGTTGATGGTGCTGGTCCAGCCCGTGAAGCCATCAGGGTCGGGCTCGCGGCCGAGAAAATCTATGTACTGCTGGCGCACGAAAAAGTCTGTGCTGTCGATCGGATTAACACCGTTCGTGCTGTCGTTGTCGATGATCGTGACCGTCGCCGCTGACTGCGTGCCTAAGGTCGCGTCGGCGGCGCCGGAAAGACTGACAGTGAAAGTTTCATTGCCTTCGGCGTACGAATCGTCGACGATCGCCACCGAGAATGACTTGGAAGTGTCGCCGGCGGCGAACTGGACCGTGCCGGAGGTGTTGGTGTAATCGCAACGCGGCGAAGCGATTCCGTTCACCATATCGCAATTGTTCAATCCGGCGCCGTCGCTGGTGGCAAAGCTGACCGCAGCGCTGCGGGTCGTATCGCCAGATCGGCTCAGCGTGATGTCCACGCGCGGCGAGCCTTCAGAAACGGTGTAGGAGGCAGAACTGAACTGCACAGTGTTTGGCCCCGGCGCGGACAGTGGCGGTTGCCATGCCGGCTCCAAATCTGGAGTCGTGCTGGTCAGAGAGGTCACGTTAGTACCGTCGGGATCCATGACGCGTACATTGCCATTGCCGAAGGCGATCTTGGTACCATCGGGTGACCAGGCAGGAGAAAATCCTGAGGCATTCTCCATGTCCGCTTTTACAGTGCCATTATCGCTCATGATGGAGATAGTCAAGGTGCAACCAAAAATTTCGCAGAACCCTCCCAAGTCGTAATAACTCCAAAAAGCAATCTTGCTTCCATCTGGTGACCAGGCAGGATCGCCCGTATAGATCACCACGAAGGGGTCCGTGGAATTGTGTGTAAGTTTGGCGGGATTGCTACCATCTGCATTCATGACATAGATGTCTCGTTGGCTTTGGAACGCTATTCGAGTTCCATCAGGAGAGAACGCGGGATCGCGATCGACCCCAGGATTGCTGGTGAGTCGGGTCTGATCAGTTCCGTCCGCGTTCATCACGTAGATTTCCTCGTTTCCGTTTCGGTCACTCGAAAAAGCAATCTTCGCCCCATCCGGGGACCAATCCGGGTTAATGTCGTCCGCCGGAGTGTTTGTGATTCTCTTCTGATTCGTACCGTCAAGGTTCATCGTGTAGATCTCGAAGTTCCCATCCCGATTGCTCGTGAACGCGATCATGCTGCCGTCGGGTGACCAGGCTGGTCCGGAATCCTCTGCCGGGTTGTTGGTGAGGCGAGTTTGATTGCTACCGTCAGGGTTCATCGTATAAATCTCGTAGTTGGCGTCGCGTTGGCTGGTGAAGGCGATCTTGCCGTTATACTTCAACGCGGGCGTCTGCGGTTGAGTGCGCGAGACTGTGGCCGCATTTGTCTTGGCGGCACTGAAAGACTCTGAGCGCGTTCCAGAGTAGCTGGTGACGGCAAAGACGCCTGTCAACATTGCTGTTGCCACTATCAAACTTAGCAATTGTTGCGCGTGATTCTTTTTCTGTCTTAGGCAAGACATCGAACTTCTCCTTTCGTGAAGAGCGTAGGGCGTGCTACTTGTCACAGTCCGAAGCGCTGCCGGTATTCGAGCGAGTTCAGAAAGCCAGTCACCATGCCGCGCGGGTCGTTGGTTGAATCCAGCACCTGGACCCAGTCGAGATAGAAGGCATCCGGTTGGCGCCGCAGGTAGCCAAAGTATTCCATCACTGCAAAGGCCTGATGGCTGTACTTGGTCGACACCTCGGAACTCTCGACGATCTGTCTGAGCACCTGCGCGCGCGTTGCCGTGCTGTTGTTCAGCGAGTCGATCAGCGCTTGGCGATTAGACAAGTTCACCGCCGCGGTATTTATCAGTGTGTCCACGTACTGTGTGTTGTTAAGCGAGTTGTAGGTGCTGGCGAATCCCGGCCGGGCCATGAACTCAGCGATGAACTGCACCTTCGCGGCTTCTAACTGATTAGCGTCTAGAAAGCCGCTCACCCGCGCGAGGTCGGGGCTGAAGTCTGCATAATCCGGCTTGCGGCCAAAGGCGACGGGATAAAATCTGTAGACAAAGTAACCGCGGCTTTGGAACTCTTCGGATTGAAAAAAGAGTTGCGAGACGTGTATCCGATCGCATTGCGTCGTATCTCCGCTACAGTTATTGATGGTGCTCACCCAGCCGGCAAAGCCCGGCGGGTCAGGCTCGCGGCCGAGAAAGTCTATGTACTGCTGGCGCACAAAGAAGTTTGTGCTGTCGATCGGATTCGCGCCGTTGCTGCTGTCGTTGTCGACGATCGTAACGGTCGCAGTTGATTGCGCGCCCACGGTTGCGCCGCTCGGACTGTTGAGATTGACGGTGAAGGTTTCGTCGCCTTCGTGGTAAGAGTCGTCGACGATGGCGATGGAGAAAGTCTTCGAGGTCTCGCCCGCACCGAAGTGCACCGAGCCTATGGTATTGATGTAGTCGCAGCGCGGGGAAGCGACTCCATTCACCATATCGCAATTGTTCAATCCGGCCGCGTCGTTGGTGGCAAAGGTGACCGAAGCGCTGCTGGTCGTATCGCCACTGCGACTCAGAGTGATGTCCACGCGCGGCGAGCCTTCCGAAACCGTATACGAGGAAGAATTGAATTGCACGGTGTTTGGTCCCGGGGGTGACAAGCTCGGCCCCCAGGACGGGTGGAAATTAACCCCCTGCTTGTTGGTTAGATCCAGACGGTCTGAGCCATTGATGTTCACTACATTGATGTCGTTATTTTCACCAAACGAGCTGTCGAAGGTAATCTTTGCACCGTCAGGGGACCATGAAACGGCGGAAACAGTTGCTGCAGCAACATTCTTTTGGTTACTACCGTCCACATTCATCGTGCGTAGCTCGGCTGTCGCGCTTCCGAAGATGAAGTCAGTAAGGGCATGCCCAAACGCCAGCTTCGCGCCATCTGGCGACCAGGCGGGAGCGTAGTAATATTCAAGAAATTCAGTTGACTCGACGAGCGGCGTGACGACACTACCGTCGGCGCTCATCACATAAATGCTACTGCTAAAGCAAAAGTCAGGATCGTCGCACACTGAGAACGCGATCTTGGTACCGTCAGGCGACCAGGCAGGCTCGAAAGGAATTAGCGCGTCAATACTTGTCAGTCCACTCCCGTCCGCGTTCATGATGTTGATGTGAGAGCCATGGATGTAAGCGATTCGCCCGCCATCGGGCGACCACGCAGGCTGAGAACTACTAATCCGGTCAGAGCTTGTGGTGAGTCGCTTTTGATTGCCGCCGTCGGCGTTCATTACATAGATCTCGCTTCTCTCTGTTTTGGGATCATCGCGATAGCTGGCAAAGGCAATCTTCGTCCCATCGGGTGAGAAGGCCGGATCGATGTTATTGGAAGGGGTGTCGGTGAGCCGGGTCTGATTACTGCCGTCAGCGTCCATCACATAGATTTCTTGGTTGCCCGCGCGGGTGCTGACGAAGGCGATGTTCCCGTTGGCTTTCAACCCAGTGGTCGGTGGTTGAGTGAAAGGGCTTGCGGTCTCGGCTCTTTTGGCGGCACGGTAGGACCGTGAGCGCGTTCCGGAGTAGCTTGTCCCAGCAAAGAGGCTGATCAACATCGCGACAGCCAGCGTCAGGCCGAGCAGTTGGTGTGCGTGAATCCTCGGGTTATTTATGCTAAACATTTTCATTTCTCCTTTTGAACAAATGCCCACAGCAGTAGCCGGTAATCGGGGCCGATTGCCGTCTGGTAACCTCTCTAGCGTTGATGTCAGAGTCCGAAGCGCTGGCGGTATTCAGCCGAGGTCACAAAACCCGTGACCATTCCGCGCGGGTCGTTGGTTGAATCCAGCACGGTGATCCAGTCCAGATAGAGGGCGTCCGGATCGCGCCGCAAGTAACCAAAGTATTCCATCACCGCGAACGCCTGATTGGAGTATTTCGTGGACACCTCAACGCCCTCGACGACCTGCCGCAAGATCTGCGCGCGCGTTGCTGTGCTGTTGTTCAGCGAGTCGATCATTGCTTGCTGGTTCGGCAAGATCACGCCGGCAGTCTGAGACAACTTGTTTACATAGTCCGAGTTGTTCAGGTTGTTGTACGCTGACGCGAACGCCGGTCGCGCCATGAAGTCAGCGATGAACTGCACTTTCGCCGCTGCTAGTTGGTTAGCATCCAGAAAGCCGCTCACTCGGGCGAGGTCGGGGACGAACTCTGCGTAGTCAGGCTTTCTCCCAAAAGCCGCCGGATAAAATCTGTAGACGAAGTAACCGCGTTCCTGAAACTCTGCCGATTGGAAGAAGAGTTGCGAGACGTGGATGCGATCGCACTGAGTGGTGTCGCCAGTGCAGTTGTTGATGGTGTTCACCCAGCCGTTGAATCCTGGCGGGTCAGGCTCGCGGCCGAGAAAATCTATGTACTGCTGACGGACGAAGAATGCCGCGTCGTCGATTGGATTCAGACCGTTTGTGCTGTCGTTGTCGGTGATGGTGACGGTCGCGGTTGATTGCGCACCGAGCGTCGCTCCGCTCGGATGGTTGAGACCGATGGTGAAGGTTTCGTTTCCTTCGGCGTACGAGTCGTCCACGATGGCGATCGAGAACGCCTTCGAAGTCTCGCCCGCGGCGAAACTCATCGTGCCGAGGGTGTTGATGTAATCGCAGCGCGGCGAAGCGATGCCGTTGATGGCACTGCAATTCGTCAGCCCGGCAGCGTCGTGGGTGGCAAAGTTGACCGAGGCGCTGCTGGTCGTATCACCAGTGCGAGTTAGAGTGATCTGGACACTGCCGCTGTTTTCAGCCGCCTGATAGCTTGCGGTGGTGAACTGGATGTTGGCTTGCGTTTCGGCAGGCAGAGGTTGCCAGGCTGGTCCGAAATCGGATGAGTTATTGGTGAGCCGCACCTCAGCATCAGCAGCATCCGTCGTAAAGATTTGAAAATCACGAGCAAAGGCAATCTTTTTACCATCTGGTGACCAGGCCGGAGATGTGCTGTTTGTAAAGTCCGGAGCGCCAAGGCTACCCACGATCGACCCGTCAACTGAACTCACGATGGAAATGTAGGTTCCAAAATCGATAGAGAAGATTACAAAAAATTCAATATCGTGACCTGAATAGGCAATCTGCGAACCATCCGGCGACCAGGTGGGACTGAGGTCATCCCCAGCGTCGCCGGCGAGGTGAACCTGGTTACTGCCATCGGCATTCATCAGGAAGATGTCGTAGTCGCCTGCCAGGCGATTGCTGGCGAATGCGATTTTTGCGCCGTCGGGCGACCAGGAGGGATAGCCATCGTCCGCGGGATGATTCGTGAGGCGACTCTGGTTGCTCCCATCAGAGTTCATCACGTAAATGTCGAGATTGCCATTGCGGTAACCCACGAAAGCGATCTTTGTTCCATCAGGCGACCAGTTGGGCTGCTGTTCGACATTAGCCGACGCATTGTCTGTCAGCCGGATAACGTTGCCACCGCCAGAGTCCATAGAATATATGGAGATTTTGCCATCACGGTTGCTTGAGAAAGCGATTCTTGCGCCGTCGGGGGACCATGCAGGGTCTGCGTTGTATGTCGAGCCCTCAGTGAGCCTGGTCTGATTGCTTCCGTCAGGGTTCATCACATAAATCTGCTCCTTGCCGACCTCTGTCCTGACAAATGCGATCTTGCCGTTCTGCTTGTTGGAAGTCGTCGGCGTCGACGCCAGCTTGCTGATGCTCCCTTTGTGTTTATGAGTCGGCGTTTGAGTTGAAGAGTAGCTTGGGTGCGCCACGAGCCCCGTCAAGAGAGCCGTCGTCAGCATGAGACAAGCTAGATGTCGAACGTGATGTTTTGAATTGTGCGTGCGCAACATTTCATTTCTCCTTACTAATCGGCAGCCTCGCCATAAGGCGACTGGCTAATTGCCGATGACTGCTCTGTCAATTAACGCGGGAAGTCAGTCCGAAACCTCTAACGGGATGGCTAATCCCTCTTCAGCGGTGCTTGGATAGGTGAAGCGAGAACGGCCTGGGGGTGTATAATGCGCCGCGTTTGCGGCAAGTCAGGTCACGGATAATCATCCGCAAGACTTAAACAGTCCGCGCGCTCGTCTAACGCAAACCTCGTTGGATGAAGTCAATCTGGTCCCGCACATCGGTTACTTGAATGACCGACTCGCCAAAGGGAGTGACCCAACTGCTTGTCGCCTGGGGCGATGGAGATGCGGCTGCGCGCGATGAGTTGATGCCACTCGTTTATGAAGAACTGCACCGGCTGGCACACCGGTATATGGTGCGGGAACGTATCGGCCACACGCTACAAACCTCGGGATTGGTCAACGAGGCCTATCTGCGGCTTATCGATCAAAGCCAGGTACATTGGCAGAACCGGGCCCACTTCTTTGGTATCGCCGCCCAAATGATGCGACGCATTCTGGTTGACTACGCTCGCAGCCGGGGCTACGCCAAGCGCGGTGGTGACGCCCGCCAGGTATCTTTGGACGAAGTGGCTCTCGTGACCGAGGAGCGCGCTGCGGAGGTGGTGGCACTCGACGACGCGTTAAGGGGTTTGGCGAAAATTGATTCGCGCAAAAGCCAGATTGTGGAACTGCGGTTCTTTGGCGGGATGAGCATCGAGGAAACTGCCGAGGTCCTGGCAGTCTCACCCGGCACGGTCATGCGTGATTGGACCCTCGCCAAAGCCTGGCTGCGCAGAGAAATGACCGGTGACGGTAACTAATTGCGATCCGAAGCGCAATGCTCTTAGAGATTCCGAAAGCAATTCTCGCGTTATAGGTAGGAAGTCCGACAAACTAAAGGAAGCTCTGATTAAGTGACTCAGGAAGAGAACGCCCGGGCACTTGAGTCCTATTGGTTTTGAGCCGGGCAGTCCCGTAGGGACGAAATATCTATAGAACAAGATGAGCCAAATGAATTTTTCAGCCCATTTATGGGCTGCAGAAAAGGTGATGTCGCTCCTAACGGAGCTTTGAGGCCAAGCACGCTCACGGGGCTACAAATATTTCGTCCCTACGGGACTCTGCTGAAAAGTTGGGACCTTCACTTAATCAGAGCTTCCTTCAGTTTGTCGTTGAGGCTGTCTGTGGTTTCAAGTTGTGGGTAATGAAATCTGAGCGACAAACTGAAGTTCGTCGGACAAACGCTATGACTCCTGAACGCTGGCAACAAATTGATCAACTGTTTCACTCCGTCCTGGAGCGCGAGTCAGGAGAGCGCGCCGCGTTTCTGGCGCAAGCCTGTAATGGTGACGAGTCTCTGCGCCGCGAAGTCGAATCGCTCATCGGCTCTCACGAACAGGCAGAGAGTTTCATTGAAACGCCGGCGGCCGATATCGCTGCGGAGTTGCTCGCAGGAAAAGAGGCCGAGTTGACGGCCGGACACTCTGTTGGTCCATACAAGATTATTTCCCTGATTGGGGAGGGCGGCATGGGAGAAGTTTACCTGGCCGAGGACATGAGACTCGGACGCCAGGTTGCGCTCAAGCGGCTGCCCGCGCTATTCACCCTTGACGCGGAGCGAGTGCGTCGGTTCCAGCAAGAGGCTCGCGCCGCCTCCGGCTTAAACCACCCGAACATTCTCACCATCTATGAAATCAATGAAGTTGATGGTCAACACTTCATCGCTACGGAGTTCATAGACGGCCAGACGCTGCGTGAGCGCATGGCGCACAAGAGAATGAAGCTGAGCGAAGCGCTCGAGATTGCCACTCAAGTAGCTGGCGCTCTGGCCGCGGCCAACGAAGCCGGAATCGTACATCGTGACGTCAAGCCCGACAACATCATGATTCGGCGCGATGGTTACGTTAAAATATTAGACTTCGGTCTCGCCAAGCTCACCGAGAATCCAGCAGCCACAGTAGAAACTGAAGCAGCAACGCTGGTGCGGGTTAGGACTGAACCTGGGATGGTAATGGGCACTGCTCACTACATGTCACCAGAGCAAGCCCGAGGGATCGAGGTGGACGGCCGCACTGATATCTGGAGTCTCGGCGTCGTGCTCTGCGAGATGCTTATAGGCCAAGCGCCGTTCGCAGGAGAAACGCCCAGCCATGTGATCGTCTCGATTCTGGAAAAGCAAACGCCCTCCCTATCACGGTACTTGCCAGAAGTGCCGGCAGAGCTGGAACGGATTGTCAGCAAGGCACTGCGTAAGAACAGAGACGAACGATACCAAACGGTCAAGGACTTGCTGCTGGATCTAAAGAGCTTGAAGCTGGAGCTGGAAGTCGAGGCGAAACTCAAGCGCGCCGGTCCACCGACGGTGAAACCAGAGCTCAGTCAGGCAGATCATCTGCTCCCGGAACCGCTGTCCAGTTGGCCGCTGCCTCCGTCGTCCCGTTCGACCGCGTTTCAGGCGATGCTGGAACCTGTCGGGGGCGCCGTGCCGTTAGATTCAAAGTTTTACATCGTGCGGCCCACCGAAGAGAAGTTCCGCACCGCCATCGGGCGCCAGGACAGCATCGTGCTCGTCAAAGGCGCGCGCCAGGTAGGCAAGACTTCGCTTCTGGCTCGCGGTCTGCAACAAGCGCGCGAAGAGGGGGCCAAGGTAGTGCTCACCGATTTCCAGAACCTCAGTGCGGGCGATCTGGAGTCGCACGAGAAACTGCTGCTCTCATTTGCCGAGGCGTTCGCGGATCAGCTCGACCTGGAAGTCTCCCCCAGAGAAGTGTGGAAATCCGACCGCAGCCCGAGTATCAACTTCGAGCAATACCTGCGGCGCGAGGTCCTGGCCAAAGTTTCCTCTCTGATCGTGTGGGGACTGGATGAGGTTGACCGGCTCTTCACCTGCGACTTCGGGAGCGAGGTCTTCGGGCTTTTTCGCTCCTGGCATAACAAGCGGGCGCTGGATCCGACGGGACCCTGGCGCCGACTGACGCTAGCCATCGCCTACGCGACTGAGGCGCATCTCTTCATCACCGATTTGAATCAATCGCCATTCAACGTTGGCACGCGACTGCAGCTTGAGGACTTCACTTTTGAGCAGGTGGCAGAACTCAACTCTCGCTACGGCTCACCGCTGCGAGATAAGGCAGAGGTCGCGCGCTTTTTCCGTCTCGTAAGCGGCCACCCTTACCTGGTGCGCCAGGGGCTGTACGAGATGGTGAGCGATGGCTTAACAATATCCACCCTGGAAGCTCAGGCCGATCATGACGAGGGGCCGTTCGGCGATCATCTGCGCCGCATCGTCGTGTCGCTCACTCAGGATGCCGATCTCTCTGAAGTCGTGCGCGGCCTGCTGCAAGGCCGGCCCTGCTCGACGCCCGAGAGTTTCTATCGTTTGCGCAGCGCGGGCCTGGCGCTGGGCGATTCAGCGCGGGACGCGAGACTGCGCTGTCAACTGTATGCCACCTACCTCGAAAAGCATTTGTTGTGAAGGAGAGAGGCGCTATGTTTACCAACTCATCACCCATCACTCATCACTCATCACTTCCTTCATCACTTCCTTTCTACGTCGTCGGTGGGACAGTGCAACGCGACGCTCTGTGTTACGTGCAGCGCCAGGCCGACGGCGATCTTTACGAGGGGTTGAAACAGGGACAGTTCTGTTACGTTTTGACTTCGCGCCAGATGGGCAAGTCTTCGCTCATGGTGCGCACCGCCACTCGCTTGCGTGAAGAGGGCGTCGGCGTCGCCGTGCTCGATGTCACGGCAATCGGCCAAAACCTCAACGCCGAGCAATGGTACGACGGCTTGCTCACGCAGATGGCCCAACAACTCGACCTCGAAGACGAGTTGGAAGAGTTCTGGGCCACGCATCCCAAACTCGGTCCGTTGCAGCGCTGGATGCAGGCCATCCGGCAGGTGATCTTGCCGCGTTATACCGGCAGAGTCGTGATCTTCACTGACGAGATTGACGCAGTCCGCAGTTTGCCGTTCTCGACCGATGAATTCTTTGCCGCGATACGCGAGTTCTACAATCGCCGCACCGAAGACGCAGAGCTGGAGCGACTGACATTTTGTTTGCTGGGTGTGGCTACGCCATCGGACTTGATTCGCGACACGCGCACGACGCCCTTCAACATCGGGCGGCGGATCGAACTCACGGACTTTACCGAGAGCGAAGCCGCGCCGCTGGTTCAGGGGCTGGAGCGAGAAGAAAAGGCCGGCAGAGAATTGCTCAAGCGCGCGCTTTACTGGACGGGCGGACATCCTTACCTCACGCAGCGGCTCTGCCAGGCGATTTCTGAAGCTGCAAACGTACGCGACGCGAAGGGCGTCGATCGATTGTGCGAAGAGCTCTTCCTTTCGCATCGAGCGCAGGAGCGCGACGACAATCTGCTCTTTGTGCGCGAGCGCATCCTGCGCAGCGAAGCGGATCTGGCCGGCTTGCTCAGCCTTTACGGACAGGTGCGCAGCGGTCAGCGCGTGGCCGATGAAGTAACCAATCCGCTAGTCAGTGTGCTGCGGCTCTCAGGAATCACGCGAGTCGAGGGCAGTTACTTGCGGGTGCGGAATCGGATCTACGAACAAGTCTTCAATCAAGCCTGGGTGATGGCGAACATGCCCGATGCCGAAGTGCGACGACAGCGCGTAGCCTATCGTCGCGGCATGTTGCGCGCGGCGGCAGTGGCGGCGGTCGTTCTGGCGATGGTGAGCGGGCTGGCCGTCTATGCGTTTCAGAGCCGTCAGCAGGCCATCGCTCAGCAACGTATTGCCGAACAGCAAAGCAACCGCGCCGATCGCAATTTGCACCTGGCGAATTTGAGTGCCGAGAAAGCGCAGACAGCATTAGCGTCGGAAGCCGAACAAAGACGACGGGCCGAAGAGCAGGAACAACTCGCCGAGCAGCGGCAGACTGAAGCTCAAGAGCAACGCCAGCAGGCAATGGCCGAGACAACGGTGGCTGAAGAGCAACGCGGGCGAGCCGAACAACAGGAAGAAGCTAATCGCCGGCTCTTGTATGTGTCGAACATGAGTGTGGCTCAGCAGGACTGGGAAGCTTCCAACATCGGGCGGATGACGGAGCTCTTGAATGCTAATCTCCCCCGGCCTGGGCAGGAGGATTTGCGCGGCTTCGAGTGGTACTACCTCTGGCGGCTCTCTCACCCCGAGCGGCTCTCTCACCCCGAGCTGTTCGCGTTACAGTTCGCGGGCGGGTCCTCTTCAGCCTTCTCACCCGACGGGAAGAGACTGGTGACTGCAGGTGGTGACCCAAGGGGAATAGGACGGGAGATGAGCGGCACAGTGAAGATGTGGGATGCCGCGACCGGTCAGGAACTGCCTATCACGCTCAAGGGGCACACGGACAATGTCATTTCAGTCGCCTTCTCGCCCGACGGGAAGAGACTGGTGACCGCAAGTCATGACCCAACGGGAATCGGAGGGGAAAGAAGCACAGTGAAGCTGTGGGATGCCGCGACCGGTCAGGAACTGCTCTCACTCAAGGGGCACGAGGGCATTGTCCACGCTGTCGCCTTCTCGCCCGACGGGAAGAGACTGGCGACCGTAAGTTTTGTACTAAGAGAGATGAGTGGTACAACGAAGCTGTGGGATGCGGCGACGGGTCAGGAACTGCTCACGCTCAACGAGCACCCGACGGGTCAGGAACTGCTCACGCTCAACGAGCACCCGAGCTTTATCACTTCAGTCGCCTTCTCGCCCGACGGGCAGAGACTGGTGAGCGGAACCGCTGACGCAAGAGTGAAGCTGTGGGATGCCGCAAGCGGTCAGGAATTGCTCACGCTCACGGGACAGGGCGCAGTCACTTCAGTCGCCTTCTCACCCGACGGGAAGAGAGTGGCGAGCGGCAGTTGGGATCAAACGGTGAGGCTGTGGGACGTCGCGACCGGTCAGGAACTGCTCTCACTCAAGGGGCACGAGGGCCGGGTCACTTCAGTCGCCTTCTCGCCCGATGGGAAGAGACTGGCGAGCGGAAGTGATGACCAAACAGTGAAGCTGTGGGACGCCGCGACCGGTCAGGAACTGACCTCACTCAAGGGGCATTCGGGCAGTGTCCGGTCAGTCGTCTTCTCGCCCGACGGGAAGAGGCTGGCGACCGGAAGTCTTGACCCGACAGTAGGAGGGGGGAGTATCGCCACAGTGAAGCTGTGGGATGCGGCGGCAGGTCAGCGTTTGCTCATCCTCAAGGGGCACACAGACACTGTCAATTCAGTCGCCTTCTCGCCCGACGGGAAGCAACTGGCGAGTGGAAGTCGTGACCAAACAGTGAAGCTCTGGGATGTGGCGGCCGGTCAGGAACGGCTCACCCTCAAGGGACACACGGACACGGTCGGTTCAGTTGCCTTTTCGCCCGACGGGAAGAGACTGGCGAGCGGAAGTGCGGACAAAACGGTGAAGCTGTGGGATGCGGCGACCGGTCAGGAATTGCTCTCACTCAAGGGGCACACGGGCGTTGTCAGTAAAGTCGCCTTCTCGCCCGACGGGAAGAGACTGGCGAGCGGAAGTCTGGATCAAACAGTGAAGCTGTGGGATGCCGCAACTGGTCAGGAACTGCTCACCCTCAAGGGGCACACGAGCTGGGTCCTTTCAGTCGCCTTCTCGCCCGATGGAAAGAGGTTGGCGACCGGAGGCTACGACGGCACAGTGAAGCTGTGGGATGCGGCGACCGGTCAGGAATTGCTCACCCTCCTGGCTGGCGGGGCCTCAGGCGTCTTTTCGCTCGACGGAAACAGACTGGCGAGTGGCGGGCGGGAAGGCAAAGTGAAGCTGTGGGGCGTGGGGAC
>Ga0082335_1002008_pt1 | contig 39853 bp, 35 predicted proteins | sample Subgrocontami58m_FD_72375 | JGI IMG/M metagenome (GOLD analysis project Ga0082335, IMG submission 72375) | Subsurface groundwater microbial communities from S. Glens Falls, New York, USA - GMW37 contaminated, 5.8 m (SPADES assembly) (version 2) ...
GCGCTCTGGGGGTGCCTCCCGGAGAAACCACCAAAAGCATAGAGAACGCTGTAAAAATATACGATTTTCTGGTGGAGCACAGGGTGGAGCGGGAAGATGCCATTGTAGCATTGGGTGGTGGCGTGGTGGGCGACCTTACGGGATTTGTTGCTGCTACCTTTTTAAGAGGCCTGCCCTGGGTTGCAGTGCCAACCAGTCTGGTAGCCATGGTGGATGCCAGTATAGGCGGGAAGGTGGCGGTAAACCATCCCCAGGGGAAGAATCTAATCGGAGCTTTTCACCAACCCGGTATGATTCTGGCCGACGTCCAGACCTTGACGACCCTTGCTCCACGGGAACTTATTTCAGGTTGGGCCGAGGTGATAAAGCACGGGATTATTCAGGACGCAGGATTATTTTCTTTTCTGGAGGAGAATGCCCCACAATTAATGGCTTTGCAACCTGAAGCTACTACAGAGGCTGTGGCCCGCAGCGCCAGAGTAAAGGCCAGGGTGGTAAGTGAAGATGAGAAAGAAACCAGCGGTAAAAGGATGCTCCTGAATTACGGGCACACTATTGGGCACGCCCTGGAGGCAGCAACAGGCTACGGATATTTTCTACATGGGGAGGCAGTTGCTATAGGTATGATAGGTGTGGCCCACCTTAGCCAGCGTTTGGGTTTGGTGGGCATGGATATAGTCGAAAGGCAGCGGCAGCTATTGCAACGTTTCGGACTTCCACTATCTGCTCCCGGTGTCAATATGGAATTGGTTCTTAAAGCCATGGAGCTTGATAAAAAGACTCGCGAGGGTGCCATACACTGGGTTATGTTAAGGGACATTGGCGAGGTTATAACCCTGCATCGAGTGCCGCAGACTGAGGTAATCGCCGTTTTGGAGGAATTATTAAAATCATGAGTGATTCTGCCATATCGCTTTCGTCCTTATCAATATCAGGACGGGATGTTTCCACCGACTGGTTGAAGGATGTTAAGCCGCTCGACCTGGATTTATTATTTAACCCAAGGACCGTAGCCCTGATAGGCGCTTCTAAAGATATAAAAAAGTCTGGCGGCGATTTCCTTAAACGGATGTTGGAAAGGGGTTACAAAGGCACTATTTATCCAATAAATCTAAGGGAAACTGAGATCCTGGGCGTCAAGACATATCCCAATGTGCAATCTGTTCCCGGGCAAATTGATTTAGCGATTTTTTGCATCCCTGTGGCGCTCGTAATAAAAACTATGGAGGAGTGCATTGCCAAGGGGATAAAATATGTAGTTGTTCATACCTCCGGTTTCAACGAGGTCGGCAACCCTGTGCTGGAGGCTGAACTTGTGCATCTGGCCAGAACGGGTGGGGTGAGGTTCGTAGGGCCTAACTGTATGGGTGTATTCAGCAATGAAGCCAGATTAAGTTGCATGGATGCGGTGCCGGAGTCAAATGTTGAAAACGAGGATGTAGCCTTTATCGGGCAGAGCGGCACTCTGTGCGATAGCTATATCTCTCATGGTCAGGAACGGGGTCTCAAGATAAACAAGGCGGTGAGCCTGGGCAACGAGGCTGACCTGAAATTTACCGATTACCTGGCTTATTTCGCAGCCGACCCCCGGATTAAAATTATTTCCGCTTATATTGAAGGAGTCAGGGAGGGGAAAAAATTCTTAGACCTGGTGCAAAAGATAAACCGGCGAAAGCCGGTGCTGGTATGGAAGGCAGGCAGGACATCCGCAGGCACCAGAGCGACCCTGTCTCATACCGGTTCTATAGCTGGCAGCCATCAAATAAACGAAGCCGCTTTCCGTCAGGCGGGGATCATTACTGCCAATAGCTTGGAATCGCTCGTAGACCTAACTGCCGGACTGTACGCACCCGTTTTACCAAAAGGCCCTAAAGTTGGTATCCTGGTGGATACGGGTGGAGGGGCAGTCGCCGCTGCTGATGCCTGCGAAAGCGCTGGTTTAGAGGTAGCACGCTTATCCACAAAAGTCCAGGAGGAGTTGCGTAAAGGATTCCAGGGTAAATTACCGCCATTTGCCGGTATTACTAACCCGGTAGACCTGGTTTCGCCAAAAGACGAGGACAGGATAAATCTCTATGACTTTTCGCTGGAGCTAATGGCTCCGGAAGTGGACTACTTTATGATTCTGAGTTTCCACGAGCTATCCGACCCGAATTTTATGGCGCTTCTGAAGAAAGCCAGAGACCGGCTGAAGAAACCCATCTTTATGGTCCCGCCGATACCCATTCGCAAGATAGAGCAAATTAAAAATTATACCCGTAGAGGTATTCCCAGTTTTTATAACGTTGACCGGGCCGCCCTTACGATTCATAGATTGATAGATTATGCCAGATGGCTTGAATCCAGATAAATCTTTTAAATGGTGTTTTGAAATCCTGATTAAAATTTTAGTCCCTTAAGAATGAAATTGTGTAAAAAGATGGCAAAATATTATTTATACTGAATCTATCTCAAAGCTAAAAAATAATGCTCCAACTTTTCGGTTCCGGCTTTTTTAGTTGTTTTGATATGGTTATTTGAATTTGTTTAGTAGAGACACGGCATGCCGTGTCTCTACTATCTCAAAATGATGTTGGTAGTCCAGACGGGGTGCGTCAGGGTCCAACCTCACTCACGGCCCACTAGCGGACAACCCCCTCTCCGTTAACGGAGAGGGGGAAAGGGGGGAGAGGTCGAAGCAAGCGCAACGACCTTAGTAGCACTCCGCTCACATTTTGAGATAATCTCTTAGAGTTTCCAGTTTATCTGGGTTAGGGGTTTGAAAGTAATAATGAGAGAGCATAAAGGGGAATGGGAGGCGGTTAAGGTCCGACATACCACGATACTTGGCGTCAAAAGGGGCAAAGAGGTAGCTATTGCCGGTGACGGCCAGGTTACAGTCGGTGACATGGTAATAAAGCAGACCGCTAAAAAGGTCCGCACCCTCTATCACGATGAGGTTATCGCAGGTTTTGCCGGCGCAGTAGCCGATGCGATTACCCTGTTTGAAAGATTTGAAGGCCAGTTAGAAAGGCATGGCGGCCAGTTACGACGGGCCTCAGTGGAACTGGCTAAGGAATGGCGCACCGACAGGATGCTTCGCCGTTTGGAAGCATGGTTGGTGGTAGCCAATAAAGAGGAGATACTGGTAATATCCGGGGAGGGTGATGTGGTGGAACCTGATGAGAACGTGATAGGAATAGGCTCCGGCGGTGGCTTTGCCCAGGCTGCTGCTCTGGCGTTAATGCAACATACGGAACTTTCAGCTCAGGAAATCGCCCGCATAAGCATGGAGATAGCCGCTGGCCTGTGTATTTTTACCAACCGGAATATCACGATTTTGAGTCAGGGCGAAAAGGGACTCATCACACAGGACATCCCTCCGGTTTAACAATGAATGGTTAATTATGATTGATATTACCTGGCTTACGATTGTTGAGCTTCTCGGCGTAGGAGTTGGAGCCGGGTTTTACGGGACCCTGGTGGGATTGGGTGGGGGATTCATCGTAATACCTGTATTACTTCTTGTATACCACTTCACCCCGCAGCAAACGGTTGGCACATCCCTTACAGTTGTTTTCTTTAATGCAGTGTCAGGTACTCTAGCCTATGTGCGCCAAAGGCGTATTGACTATCGCTCCGGGGTCCGGTTTGCCATAGCTACCCTGCCTGGCTCCGTATTGGGTGCATATATTGCCAACTATTTATCCGTTAAGGTATTCAGCGCGGTCTTTGGAGCTTTGTTATTTGGAATAGCGGTATTTATCTTACTGCGTCCTAAACGAGATGACAGCAATTGTCCCGGACTTTCATGTGCTCCTCTTCTGTCTCGTGTATATGCCGTACGAACTGTGACCGATAACAAAGGCAGGGTTTTCCGTTATGCATTTAAAGAGTGGATAGGGATTTTAGTTAGTTTTTTCGTAGGATTTTTATCCAGCATAATGGGGATTGCCGGTGGAGTTGTACAGGTTCCGACGATGGTTTATCTGTTCAATTTCCCAACCCATATTGCCACTGCCACTTCAACTTTCATCCTGTCACTTAGCTCCGTTGCCGGGGCGGCATCTCACCAGATTCTTGGCCACGTGGTATACGCTCCGGCAATAATTATTGGTGTTGGCGCGATAATCGGCGCTCAGGGGGGTGCAAGAGTAGCTCAGAGGTTGCAGAGTAAATGGATAGTCCGCAGTCTGGCCGTAGCCCTGCTCTTTGTAGGTGGCAGGTTGCTCTGGGCTTTGACGAGTTAGTGTTAATCAGGAGAAAAGATGTTTTCTTTTAAAACTCTGTCCCTGTGTTCAACCACCAGGGCGCGGACCGGTGAAATATTAACCTCTCATGGTACCGTACCCACTCCTGCCTTTATCCCTGTTGGCAGCCAGGCAACTGTCAAAACACTCGTTCCCCAGGAAATTGCAGCTTTGGGCGCCAGTATTGTCCTGTGTAATACGTACCATCTTTATTTACGTCCCGGCGTGGATGTTGTACGCCGGCTGGGGGGCCTGAACCGCTTTATGGGTTGGGAGAAACCGATACTTACCGATAGCGGCGGTTATCAAATATTCAGCCTGGCCTCGCTTCGCCAGGTAAAGGAAGAAGGGGTGCTTTTTCGTTCCCACATAGATGGTAGCGAGCATTTCCTTACCCCTGAAAAGGCGGTAGGGATACAACAGGACTTAGGTGCAGATATTATTATGGCCTTCGATGAACCGCCAGCTTATGGACAAAAGAAAGAAAAGGTGGAGGAAGCTACCGAAAGAACTCACCGTTGGGCAAAACGTTGTCTGAACAGCTTCAGTAACAAAGAACAGGCCTCTTCGGCAGACACTCCGATAAACCGTGAGCAGGCAGGGCAAGCACTATTTGGCATAGCCCAGGGCGGAGTATATCCCGAATTACGTCAGCATTCAGCCCGGCACATTGCATCTTTAGATTTTTCAGGTTTTGCTATAGGTGGACTTTGTCTTGGGGAACCTAAGGAAGTAATGTGGGAGATGGTTGAGCACACCGTATCCAGTTTACCCCCGGAAAAGGTCCATTATTTAATGGGTGTCGGTTCACCGGAAGATTTAGTAGAGGGGGTGGCTCGAGGGATAGACATTTTTGACAGCGCTTTACCCTCCCGTGTGGCCAGAAACGGCGCTTTATTTACTCGTAAAGGGCGGCGTAACATCAGAAATGCTGAGTTCAAAGAAAAGGATGAACCCTTCGACCCTGATTGTGATTGCTACACCTGCCGCACTTTTTCAACGGCATATATTCACCATTTGTTCAAAGCCGAGGAGCTACTGGGACTGCGGCTGGCAACCATTCATAACCTGCGTTTTATGATTAAATTGATGGAAGACATTCGACAGGCTATTCAGGTAGGAGATTATCCCGGATTCAAGGAGCGGTTTTTAGAGCGCTACCAGCCTACTAACGAGGAGGCTCGTTTAATTCAAAAAAGGGGATGGTTGAAAGAGCGGCAGGGTGTTAATGGGGGTTAGCATCCTCCGGCGATTGCTGGAACAATACTTACCTCATCTCCCGATTTGAGCGGTGTATTCAAATCCTGAAGAAACCGTACATCTTCACCATTGACATAGATATTAACAAAGTGTTGTATCTGCCCCTTGGAATCACATAGCCGCTCTTTAATACCCGGGAATTGCTTTTCAAGGTCTTCCAGGCAGGCAGATACCGTAGTGGCATTGACCTCTGCCGTGGATTTTCCTCCAGTAACCCGGCGCAGAGGGCTGGGGATTCTTACAAGAACACTCATCCTTGACTCCTTAGGTAAAAAATATTCAAAAAAACATAAAAACCTATACTACAGGTTATCCGAAAGACATTTTAACCAACCGGGGTGGATACCATTTTCAAGTTTGGTTAACCGGTGATTTTAGTGGACAGGATGGATTAACCTTCGACGATATCCTTCCCAATGGGGTCAACTCGAACACCCTTAGTGATTACCCATGTAATACCCCGCTCTATATCCTCATCCCTACCCTCCATCTCTAGTACAACCCAGCCACGGTCCTCGGTGACATCAGCCCGGCGGATATTAGTTACTACCTTGAACTGTTTGCCGAGGTTAAAGATAACGGGCTCAGTGATTAGCTCTGGCGGGAAAGTGAACATCACTCGCCGTCTTGCCATTATTCTATTGTCCTCCTTATAAAAATTAAGGGTTTGTTAATGTCACGCTTAGTCTACCTGTCGCTTGTTCCGTTCAACAGTAGCTGCAATCTTAAGCCCCAGCGCTGCTTCAAAGGAATTGATATCAGGTTTTATAAGAATAGGTTTTACTACACTATCCTGAATAGCCTCCAGAGTCTTGAGACCATTCCCGGTAATATAAGCGACTGTTAACTCGTTTTCCTTGATGGCCCCTGACGTAACCAGCCTTTTCAAACCGGCGATCACAACGCCGCCGGCTGTTTCGGCAAATATCCCCTCTGTTTCCGCCAGCAGCTTCATGCCGTCCACAATCTCCGGGTCGGTAGACATGGCGGCGCCACCCCCCGACTCACGAATCGTTTTGAGGGCGTAATAGCCATCGGCTGGATTTCCAATCGCTAATGACTTGGCGATTGTCTGTGGTTTCACGGGTCGGATGATATTGCTGCCGCTTTCATGCGCAGTGGCGACCGGTGAACAGCCTGTGGCCTGAGTTACAAACATCCTGGTCTTAACGGGGCCTATAAGCCCCAGGTCGTGGAACTCGTTAAGCCCTTTCCATATCTTATTGAATAATGAACCTGAAGCTACAGGGACTACAGCGTTGTCCGGGGCCCGCCAGCCCAGTTGTTCAGCTACCTCGTAAGCCAGGGTTTTGCTTCCCTCAGCATAGAAAGGGCGTATGTTTATGTTCACGAAAGCCCAGGGGTATTTCTCGGCCAGTTCACTGCACAGGCGGTTGACCTGGTCATAATTGCCTTCTACGGCAACAAGTGTAGGACCATATATTGCCGCACCCAGGATTTTACCCTGCTCCAGGTCCGATGGGATGAATACATAGGACTTCATTCCAGCGCGGGCGGCGTGGGCGGCTACGCTACAAGCCAGATTACCGGTTGAGGCGCAAGCTATGGCCTCGAATTTAAATTCCCTGGCCTTAGTAGAGGCAACTGCTACAACCCTGTCTTTAAACGAATAAGAGGGGTTAACGCAATCGTTTTTAAGATATAGCTGTTTTAAACCTAGCGCCCGTCCCAGATTTTCGGCTTTTACCAGGGGGGTAAACCCGGCGTTGATATCCACAATATCATCGCCTACAGGTAATAACTCTTTATAACGCCACATCGAATTCGGGCCGGCTGCGATTTTCTCACGGCTGATGTGCTGCTTTATAGAGGCATAATCATAGACTACTTCCAGAGAGCCGAAGCAGACTTCACATACGTAGATAGGTTCTATAGGATATGCTCTGCCGCACTCCCGGCAGCGCAGACCTGTTGTGAAGGACATACTTGTTATCTCAACTCCTTAAGTGGTTTCCCTGCCAAATCGTAATAATATTATACTACAAATGTGAAATTTGACCATGACGTGATTAAATTCCAAATCCCAAGCACTAAATTCCAAACAATACACTGCTTTACATGGTATTTAGTTTTGGATTTTGAATATTTAAGTTTGTTTAGAGTTTAGTTTTTAGAAATTCCCCGAATCGAATTATTTAGCCTGAGCTATACCAGATATGTGAGACAGGCTTTTAAGTAGCGTCTGGGCTTCGGAGACGATGCCATCGATCACTTCTTTTACGGTGGGTATGTTGTGAACGAGACCCACTACCTCCCCGATAGAAACGACGCCTGCATCAATTTCCCCGCCTATCCAGGCTTTTTTACCCTGTTCGCCTCTGATATAGGGTAAGAGTTCATCGGAGGTAGCGCCTTTAGTTTCCAGCTCCAGGATGGTCTGCGCCGCCTTGTTTTTTAGCGCCCGGATTGGGTTACCCAGCGACCGCTCCAGTAAAGCGGTGGCTGTTTCCGGAGCCTGTACCAGCGCTTCCTTGATTTTGGGATGGGCAGGAGATTCCCGGGTAATTGCAAACCGGGTACCCATCAGAATGCCCTCTGCTCCAAGGGAAAGAGCGGCCAGGAAGCTACGGGCATTGCTGATACCTCCTGCGGCCACAACCGGAATTTTAAGCGTTTCGGCAGCCAGAGGGATTAATACCATCGAGGTTACGTCGTCCATGCCGGGATGACCCGCCCCCTCCATTCCGAGGATAGCTATGGCATCAACCCCTACCCGCTCAGCGGTTTTGGCAAAACGGACTGCCGGGGTTTTGTGCATGATTACGACGCCGTTATCTTTGAGTTTCTTTATGTAGGGCTCCGGGCTGCGGCCGGCAGTTTCTACAATTTTTATACCCTCATCCAGGATTACGTCGATATACTGCTCTATAGTTACGCCTCGGGGGTGTTGGAAAAGGGTAAGGTTAATCCCGAAGGGCTTTTTGGTAAGGGTTTTGGTAAGACGGATTTCCTTCCTCAAATCATCCAGTTCCGGGAACATGGCTGCTGGTATGAGGCCCAGACCCCCGGCGTTGGAGATAGCCGATACAAGCCCGGCACGGGAGAGGAACTGCATTCCACCCCCGATGATGGGGTATTTTATACCGAAGAGTTTGGTAATACGGGTATCGAACATTTTGGGCCTCCTTGATTCAGCTTTAACATTATAAAAGAGAGTATTTAAGATTGGAAAAACATCAGTCCCATCCGTAACAGTGGGCGAATTTTTCTATTGGGTCACGAGTACTGCGCAAACTATTGATAGGGTCATCCCGGTTTGGATAGCCGATAGCTATCGAAGTTAGTATCAGTTTGGAGTCGGGGATGCCCAATTCTTTCCTGATTACCTCTGGAAAACGCGTAGGGGCTGCCTGGGAGCAAGCCCCCATTTTAAATTCCTGCGCTGTTAAAAGTATGCACATGCTTAAATGACCCACGTCCAGGATGGACCATTCATTCAAACTCCGGTCAACGTAAAGAATTATTGCCGCCGGGGCATCGAAAAATTGCACCCCTTTCAGATACCAATCCAGCTTTTTTTGCTGGTCGTCCCGGGGGATGTTTTTTACTCCATAGATTCCATAGCCAAGCTCTTTGCGGCGCCGGTCGTATGGCTCCAGGAACACAGGCCAGGGAATGTCCGGTTTGGCAGGAGGCTCCTGGTTTGCTGCCCGCTCTGCCAGCGCTTTCTTGAGACGGGCCAGGGGTTCTCCACTGACAATGGCGAATTCCCAGGGCTGAACATTGGTCCAGGAGGGTGCACGCAGGGCAATTTCCAAAATTTGAAGTAATGTCTCTTTGGACACGGGGTCAGGTATAAAGGAGCGGATGCTTGCCCTTCTCAAGATAGCATCAATAACTTCCACGATATCCTCCGATGGCAACGAATATATCTCAAAATAACAAAAACCACACCATATCCTACCGTCTGCGCAAGCTCATGATAGACATGTATGGCTGTAAAATAGCAAAGCTAATTTAAAATTATACACCGACACCTGATAAAAACAAGACTCCGCCTTGACAGGTAAAAAGGGCGATGTTATATTTAAGTCCATCTCAGACTCAGATCCGCTGTCATTGCTTGAGCGTAGCGAAGAATCTCAGGGCGGGGTATTAATATATAGGTAGCGCATGGCAAAAATCGGCTTTATTATAACAACCAGCCCCTGGCAATTTCAGAACTGGGAGACTGCGGCTAATATAGCTGACGCTGCTCTGGACAAAGGGCATGAGGTATCCTTTTTTCTTTACCTTGATGGTGTGTATAACCCCATCAAGCTCCAGGCGCTACGCGGCTATGAGGTAATGCCTAAAGACCGCTTCAGCCGATTGCTATCACGCGGCGCTAAGATTTTTGCCTGCGTGATATGCATTAATGCCCGTGGGCTGGCTGACGGCCGGGATTATATCGATGGTGTAAAGGTTGGGCCTTTGAACCTGTTCGCCGATATGATAGGCGATATGGACCGGCTTATACAGTTATAGGGGAGTAAGGTGGCTCAAAAGCAATTGCTGGTTCTCTTTCAGCATCCGCCGATCGGCACTATTTACTATGCCGAAGGTCTAAGGTTGGCTATGGGCGTTGCTACCATGAGTAAAGAGGAGCACACCGTTGAAGTGGTTTATCGCGGCGATGGGGCCTATTTTGCTCTTCAATCTGTTGACCGAATTAGCGCCGCCCCCTTCATCTCTGCGTTGCTCCGTGCCGGGTGTGTTCTCAAGGTAGAAGAGGAGTCCCTAGCCAGCCGTCATATCAGTCATGATTCGGTAGCTACCGATATAGAGATTATAAATCACCGGAAGGTGAAGGAATTAATTAAGCAATCAGATTTCGTTCTGGATTTTTAAGATGGCGAATTTGTACCTTATCCACAATAAATCAAGCGCCGAGGCGTTAGCTCTGGTTCAAGAGGATAAAGAGGCTCTGGTAGTGCTCCTCCAGGACGGTGTGTTCCTGGATATATCCGGTTTTAATAAAACTCAAGTATATGCTATTAAATGGGATGTGGATATCCGGGGTTTGAATCAACGCACACCAAATACGGTTAAACTTATCTCCTATCATGACCTGGTTGACCTTATAGTCGCAAATAAAGTGGTTAATCTCACATAAACGGAGTAATACTATGGATTACTACTCGGTCCACCTGCCGAAGTTTAAATTGTTATCACCCAAAACTATAGCTGAGGCTACAACTCTCTTGTCTCAGCACCAGGAGAACACGGCTATTCTTGCCGGAGGCACCGACCTTATACCTGAGATGCGAAAGAGGAAAAGGACGCCTGAATACGTTCTATCTCTCAAGAGCATTCCTGGACTGGATCGCATCGAGCAGCGGGGTGGTAAAGTTATTTTCGGGCCTCTGGTCACTTTGAACCAGGTGAAAGCATCTCCGGTAATCAGGGATAGATATGCTGTTCTAGCCGAGGCGGCAGACAAATTCGGGAACAATCAGATCCGCAATATGGCAACCGTAGCCGGTAATCTGTGCAACTCCTCCTGTTGCGCCGATACAGCCTCTCCTCTAATGGTTTTGGGCGCCCAGTTAAAACTGATAAGCGCCCTTGGTGAAAGAATTCTACCGGTGGAAAAATTCTGCCAGACTCCTTTTAAGCCGACGTTGAAAAAAGAGGAGTTACTGGTAGAGATTGCTATTCCCCAGAGCTCGCCCACTACAGTTGGTACATATTTGAAATATACTTTGCCCGGTGCAACCGGATATTCCTTTGTGGGCGTGGCTGTCACCCTGGATATTGCCAACAAAGTATGTAAAGAAGCCAGGATAGCCCTGGTTGCCAGCAGCCAGTGCTGGCTGCGTGAGGGCTGCCTCTACGAGTGTCCCTTCCCGTTCAGGGCTGGTGAAGCCGAATCCGTTTTAAAGGGTAAGGGGAAGGATGATGCAGCTATAGAAAAGGCCGCTGATATGGCTGCCCAGTCTGCTCATCCGATGGTAAACACAGACTATACACGGGAGATGATAAAGGTGTTCACGCGCCGGGCATTAGCGCAGACGTGGGATAAGGCAAAGCAGCGGGGGCTGGCGTGATTTTCTAAATTCCCTCTCCCTCGACGGGAGAGGTTAGGTGAGGGTGACTATGGTGAAACAATCTCTTGAACTTACCGTAAACGGCCAACTACAAAGCCTCGAGGTGGAACCTCAGCGCACCCTCCTGGAGGTATTGAGAGATGATTTAGGCATGACCGGCACCAAGCGGGGCTGCGATGATGCCTCCTGCGGCGCTTGTACAGTATTAATGAATGGCAAGGCAGTCTTGTCCTGCAATATCCTGGCCCTGGAAGCTAACGGGAAAGAGGTGCTTACCGTAGAGGGACTAGCCAAAGACGGCCAGATACACCCTCTCCAGAAGGCTTTTATCGAGCACGGGGCTATCCAGTGTGGTTTCTGCACCCCGGGTATGCTGATGTCGGCTAAAGAGTTGCTGGACAATAACCCAAAGCCTACTGAGATAGAAATAAAAGAGGCACTTTCTGGCAACCTGTGCCGCTGCACCGGCTACACCAAGATTATTGAAGCAGTACAAGCGGCTAGCCAGAACAAATAGGGTGCTCCTAACATGAAATGTTTCCTGAATTACAGAAGGCCGCAAGTTCCAAATCCCAAGCACCAAATCCCAAACAAGCACAAATGTTCAATGGCTCAGAAAATAGTGCGAACACGTCTTTGCTCGCAATGACGAGATAAGCCTTTTTATAAATGATGCTTCAGGATTTAGTGCGTTTGTAGTAGTTAAAAGGTGGTATTCGAAAAGGCATATTTGGAGGTTGGTGTTTGGAATTTCCCTTCGACAAGCTCAGGGCAAGGTTTAGTATTTAGAGTTTAGTATTTGGGAGGAATAAGGAGTTGGGGACTATGAGAGACTTCACCTATATCGGCAAAAGCACACCCCGCATTGACTCTTTACCCAAAGCCCTGGGCGCTGCCAGGTTTGTGGACGATTTATCCCTGCCTTTTATGCTCTATGGGAAAATACTGCGCAGCCCCTATGCCCACGCCCGCATTGTCAGCATAGATACCAGTCAGGCTAAAAAGCTTCCCGGTGTCAGGGCCGTAGTTACCTCCGAGGATACCCTAAAAAGAAAATTTGGCCTTTTGCCAAAATTAAGAGACCAGCCCATGCTGGCGATAGATAAGGTGCGCTATGCGGGCGAGGAGGTTGCCGCCATAGCTGCCACTACCGAGGACATCGCCGAAGAAGCTTTGGGCTTGATAAAGGTGGAATACGATGAGCTTCCTCCCGTGTTCGATGCGGTTGAAGCCTACAAAGAGGGCGCTCCCCAGGTACATAACCACGTCAAACGCAATCTGTCCTTCTCGGCTTCAGTCCAGCGGGGCGATGTGGAGGAGGGGTTACGGAATTCCGCCCTTGTCCGTCATAACACCATACGCACAGTCCAGACCGCCCACTGCCAAATAGAGCCTTACGGGGCTGTAGCCAATTGGGAAGAAGGCAAGCTGGATGTATGGAGTCCCAATCAATCGCCCTTTACACGCCGCCGGGCACTTTCTAATCTTTTAGGTTTGCCCCTGGATAAAATACGCGTCCACCGAGTCTATATTGGCGGCGCTTTTGGCGGCCGCTCCGATACCTTCCCGGCCGAGTTCATTGCCGGACTCCTCTCCATGAAGACCGGTAAACCGGTAAAGGTGATTTACAGCCGGCGGGAGAGCCTCGTCGCTACGCGTACCAACCATGCTGCTGTATATGACATAAAAATGGGCGTTAACAGGGACGGGACTATCCAAGCATTGGAGATAAAAGGGATGTTAGAGGGAGGCGCCTACCTCAGTAGCGGCACCAATGCTACAGGAGCGCCCGGCAGCGCCGTGGAAGCTTTGTATCATGCCGAAAACTTCAAATATGATGGCATACGCTTGTATACGAACAAGACGCCGTCTTCCATGTACCATATACAGACCACGCCCCTGGTGATGACGGTAGAGCTAATGCTGGATATGTTTGCTGAAGAACTGGGTATGGACCCGGTGGAGATGCGCCTCAAAAATATTATGGGGCCAAATAGCACTACAGCCGGCGGCTCGGTGATAAGCTCATGCAAGCTTAAGGAGTGCATTGAGAAAGCGGTGGAATTATCCGGTTGGAAGGATAAAAAGGGAAGACTGCCACCGGGCAAGGGGATTGGAGTAGGCTGCGGCCAGTCAGCCAGCGGCTTCCCTCTGGGCATTCGTTTTGGCTCCTCAGCCTTTGTTAAATTTAATGAAGATGCCACCGCTACAGTTATATCGGGTATCGTGGACAACGGCCAGGGCAATGAAAATCTGATGGTTCAAATCGCCGCCGATGAGTTGGGGCTGAGTCTGGACGAGGTGGCTCTTGTCAATGCGGACACTGAGCTTTGTCCCCAGGACCCCGGCAGCTATTCTATGACCGCCGCCTTTGTGTCCGGAAATGCCGTCCGTCTGGCGGCCCAGGATGCCCGTCAACAAATTCTAAAGGTAGCCTCCAGCATGATGGAGACAGAACCAAATTCATTAGAGTTAAAAGACCACCGCATTTTCCTCAAAGACGACCCGCAAAAAGCTATCCCCCTGGAAGATGCTATCCGGCTGGCTTTTTTGAAAGGTAATCCACCCCTAGGCCGGGGCACCTATATCCCCAAACCCATCAGCCCCAGAGGCTGGGCCGACCCACAGGCCGGCAAATTCTACGGCCAGTATGGGCCAACCTACACCTTCGGTTGCGCCGTCGCTGAGGTAGATGTAGACATGGAGACAGGCAAGGTCACGATAAACAGGCTTATCCTGGTCAATGATGTGGGCTTTGCCATCAACCCGATGGTGGTGGAAGGTCAGATGGAGAGCTATAGCGGATTGGTATTGGGCCACCTGATGCTGGAGAAACACGAGTGGGATGAAAAAGGCCGACTGCTCACCGATAGTTTGCAGTCCTTCCATCTTCCCACCAGCCTGGATATACCTCCCATAAGCAGCAATCTAATGGATGGCTTTGACCAGGCGGGCCCCTATGGCGCTAAGGATACCGGGCCGACCGGCGGCGTCTCCGGCGCTATTATTAACGCCATCTACGATGCCACTGGAGTGGTAGTAACCGAGTTACCGATAAGCGCGGAAACTATCCTTAAAGCCATCAGCGAGAAAAACAGGTAGGGGCGATTCGCAAATCGCCCAATTGACAATCCCTGCAAGAACGGATTATCGTTTATTGGAAAGGGGCTTGTCTGGAGGCAAATATGCATAAACATCATTACACCGTAATTTTGGAGAGGGAGGAGGACGGAGGTTACCATGCCTTCTGCCCTGCTCTAAAGGGGTGCCATACCCAGGGCGATACCCTCGAAGAAACTTTAAACAATGCTAAAGAGGCGATTGGGGCATATCTGGAAAGCCTTGAAAAACATGGAGAAACGGCTCCAGTTGAGGATATTTTAATAAAGCCGGTGGAGGTTACTGTTTGAGTCCAAAGCTCCCGGTGGTTAAAGCCAGGGATTTAGTGCGGGTAGCCACCAAGCTTGAGTTTGTATTCGATCACCAGAAGGGAAGCCATGCTGTTTATTACAGGGGAAAAGATAAGGCGAGAGTGGTAATCCCGATGCACACCGGGCAAGATATTAGGACCAAGACTCTGGAAGGTATACTAGACGATATGGGTATTACGGTGGAGGAGTTTCGGAGACTTCTACGTGAATAAATCCATGTTGGTATTATTATTAACGCTATCTACGATGCCACAGGCATTGTAATAACCGAGTTACCGATAAGCGCGGAAACTATCCTTAAAGCCATCCGTCAGAGGTAGAGACACGGCCCCGATAAACCGAGGGTCTTCGACATGCCGTGTCTCTACAAATCCCCTCAAAATGGCAAAATCCAATGTAGGGGCGATTCGCGAATCGCTCCTACTTAACATAGAAGGAGCGCCTATGGACTTCGCATTGGGGCAGGAATTGGAAGTCTTTCGCCGTGAGGTCCGCGAATTTATAGATAGAGAAGTGCCATCCGGGTGGCATTGGCCCAGGTATGCCTTCGATCATTACAGCCACAATGACGAGGTAGAGCGTTTTGCCAGGACGATAGCCAGGAAGCTGGGAGCCAATGGCTGGCTGTCCCTGACCTGGCCTGGGGACTATGGCGGCAGGCAGGCATCGCCGCTTTTTCAACTGGTACTGGCCGAGGAATTGGAGTACCGCGGCTGCCCGGGGATGGATATATTCGGTGTGGGCATGATAGCGCCGACGCTGCTCCGCTTCGCCAGTGAAGAACAGAAACGGGAGCACCTTCCGGGCATTGCCGCGGGCCAGAACTTCTGGTGCGAGTGCCTCAGTGAGCCCGGTGCAGGTTCGGACCTGGCCTCGCTGGGTACCCAGGCTGTCGAGGACGGCGACCATTTCGTCGTCAACGGGCAAAAGGTGTGGACCAGCGGCGCCCACCGGGCAGACTGGTGCATTCTGCTGGCCAGGACAGACAAAGAACTCCCCAGGCACAAGGGGGTGAGCTTCTTTTTAGTGGACATGAAAACACAGGGCATCACTGTCCGCCCTCTCATAAACATGGCCGGCGACTATGAATCCAACGAGGTCTACTTTGATAGCGTCCGCATCCCGAAGAGAAACCTTATCGGCGGCAAGAACAGGGGATGGCCGGTGGTGCTGGGGCTGCTGGACTACGAGCGGTCTACCGCAGTGCCTTTTTATGTAGTGGCCCGTCACTATCTGGAAGTGATTGCGCAGTATGCAGTGCGCGCCGGCGGGCTGCGTAATACAATCCGGAACCGTCTGGCCGACCTGGCGGTGCAATGCGAGATAGGCCGGCTGCTGGCCTACCGGGCGGCCTGGTTGCAGGGGGAGGGTCTGCCCTTCGATGCCGAGGCGGCAAAGGTAAAGCTGTACACCGTCGAACTCAACCAGCGGGTGGCGGGGGCGGCAATGGAGGCGCTGGGTTTATCCGGAACTCTTCTGGAAGGCTCCAGACAGGCGCCTCTGGACGGCCGCGCCCCGTGGTACTACCTGCGCTGCGTGGGCAACACCCTGGAGGCCGGCGCCTCGGAGATAGACCGGGATATCATCGCTTCGAGGGGATTGGGTTTGCCGCGGGGGTAACTGAGAATGCGAGACGGCGGATGCGAGAGTGCTATTATTAACGCTATCTACGATGCTACCGGGATGGTTGTAACCGGGTTACCGATAAGCACGGGAACCGGTCTTAAAGGTATACGAAACAAAAACGGACTGCTTCTTGATATAGTAGTAATGGTCGGCTGCGCTAAGCTGTTCAATCCCGCAAATCACTCTGTAGAGTGAAAGGATAACAATATGGACCAAAAAGACAAGGTTTTGGATTCCGACAAAAAGCTCATCTTGCATCTGGTGGGCTTGGAATACGAAAGGCTTACAACGGATATTAGAGAAGAAAGACGTAATCTTTTTGCGTGGTTTGGATTGGTCGGTGCCATTATAGGCGTGGTAATATACGCGACTCTTATGAAATGGAATAAACCTTTTGTGTCTAGCGACTCTGGTATAATGCTTTCAGATGTTCTTCTAATTATAGTGCTGCCTCTGATGGTTGTTGGTTGGATCGGTTTCGCCTATAATTTCCTGTTCAACATGAGCAATAAAGGTCGCTATATGGAAGAGGTACTGGAGAAAAAAATACAAAGACTCCTGGGGGTTCCTTTACGCCAATGGCTCGAAAGCTCCTCCTGGTGGAAAGAACAATGTACTGAAAAACAGGAAACAGAATTGAAAAAGATTTGGGGGTGGGATAGTTGTGAGTCGTCAGAAGCTTTCCATAACGATCATAAGGCCGGGCTTAGGCTAAATAAGGTTATTTCTTTTGTCCCCGTCTTTTTGGCACTTCTCCTTCCAATGGTACTGGGATATTCGAGAATGTTAGGTGGCAAGAATTGGGAGGCTATAATAGCAATCCTTCAAGAACCAATGTGGAGGTTTTTACTTATTACGCCTATTGTCATTCTACTGGTGGGGGGTGTCGCTCTTTGGATTGGTCGTACATTGCTGGAAATAGCCCGGAACCCTGGGAGAAGGGAAAATGACTTTCTAAGCAAGTTTTGGCGGAAAGTCGTGCAGTAGTTTGTAGAGTGAGGAACTACTATCCCACATGAGCATAATTGAACTCAACGGTAAACTTGAAGCGCCCCTGCGCCTATTGAAACTCCCCTCTCCAACCGCTATAATCTTCAATGTAAAGTGTTAAAGAGTCATAGTTGTGGTGAGCTACGCAGCCAACATATTGGCCAGACTGTAACCCTGGCGGGGTGGGTACACCGCCGAAGGGACCATGGCGGCGTAATATTCATCGATGTACGGGACAGGGAGGGCCTGGTGCAGGTAGTCTTCAACCCGGAACTCTCCCGTGACTGCCACGACGTAGCCAGCCAGTGGCGGAGTGAATTCGTAGTGCAGGTTAAAGGCGAGGTAGCTCACCGCCCTGCTGGAACCGAAAACCCCAGACTACCCACCGGTGAGGTTGAAATAATTGCCCGCTCCGCTTTAACCTTTAGTAAAGCAAAAACCCCTCCCTTCTATATCAACGAAGAGGAAGAGGTAGATGAATCCCTGAGGCTGAAATACCGCTACCTGGATGTCCGCCGTTCAAGGCTTAAAAACAATCTCATACTACGCCACCGCGTAATAAAATTCATGAGGGACTTCCTGGATGCTCGCGGATTTATAGAGGTGGAAACACCTATACTCCTCAAGAGCACTCCCGAGGGCGCTAGAGACTATCTGGTTCCCAGCCGCATCCAGCCGGGCAATTTTTACGCTTTGCCTCAGTCGCCGCAGCAGCTTAAACAGCTCCTGATGGTAGGTGGGATGGAGAAATATTACCAGATAGCACGCTGCTTCCGGGATGAAGACCTGAGGGCAGACCGCCAGCCTGAATTCACTCAGCTTGATCTGGAGATGAGCTTTGTAGAGGAGGAAGATATCCTCCTCCTCATGGAGCAGATGTTTACCCAACTGGTAAAAGAGGTTACACCTCAGTTTAAAATCCTGTCTCCTTTCCCCCGCTTGTCCTATGCCGAATCCATGTCCAGGTACGGCTCGGATAAACCGGATGTGCGTTTCGGATTGGAGCTAAAAGACCTCTCCGATATTATGGCCGGTTCGGAGTTCGAGGTCTTCCGTTCGGCCATCGAGAAGGGCGGCAAGGTGAGGGCAATAGCTGCCCCCGGCTGCGGCAGCTACAGCCGCCGGGAGCTGGATGACTTGACCCAGATAGCCCGGAGTTGCGGGGCCAAGGGGTTGGTCACTATGTCTATCAACCCGGACGTTTCCGATACTGAAAACCTGACTGTGGAGCAGGTGCGCTCTGTAGTCAGCAAATTTCTGAAGATAGAGCAAATCCGTAAAATGGTTGGACGGTTGGGAGCTAAGGGGGGTGACTTGCTGTTGATGGCAGCCGGTGAGCCTGCATTAGTAGACAAGGTGCTGGGCGAGCTCCGCAAAGAAATGGGCAAGCGTCTGAAGCTGGCTGACCCCGACCTGCTGGCCTTCAGTTTTATATTGAATTTCCCCTTGTTTGAGTGGAACCAGGAGGAGGGACACTGGCAACCGACGCATCATCCCTTTACTGCTCCCATGCCTGAAGATATACAATTTCTGGACACTGCTCCGGAAAAGGTCAGGGCCAGGCACTATGACCTGGTATGCAATGGATTTGAGCTTTCCAGCGGCAGCCTGCGTATCTACACCAGAGAACTCCAGGAGAAGATGTTCAGGATGCTGGGGTATAAACAAGAGGAGATAGAGGAACGCTTCGGCCACATGCTGGAGGCGTTTGATTATGGGGCGCCGCCCCATGGTGGTATAGCGCCTGGTATTGACCGCTTTGTCATGCTCCTGGCCCGGGAGGATAATATCCGCGAGGTTATCGCCTTCCCGAAGACCCAGAGCGCGACCGACTTATTGATGAATTCCCCATCTCCAGCTACCGCAACCCAGCTAAGGGAGTTGCATCTTAAAATAGTGGACGAAGAGCCGAAGCCAACAATTACTTAGAGTAGGATTGATGACTATAAAACGGATGGAGATAGGCTGGTTTTGTAATTCTGATGGAGTCCCGTTTAAACGGGACGACTGAAGAATCTCCAGTTGCACTGGTCGTGGAAGTGGAATTTGGACGCATAGCAGCACAGTCCGGATGTACCGGGATTCGCTTCGCTCAGAAGGACAAAAAGCGGCTATTTTCGGGAATACCCAGTTACACTGGGCACTGCGAAGTATGAAGAAAAGGAAGTTTAATTTCGTTGGAAATCCCTCTCAATCTCCCTTTAAGAAAGGGAGAGATTTTAGGTCTCCCCCTTTATTAAAGGGGGTGCCGAAGGCAGGGGATTCCTGAATTAAGGAGGTCTGTCATGCCTCAGGTGGAAGCATTTGAAGTAGCTAAAGACGTCTTTCAAATAGATACAAAGCTTCTCTCCATAACTCACTTCTGCGCTGTTTACGTTATCAAAGGGGAAAAGCTGGCCCTTATGGATTCCGGGGACCACACAACTGCCGACACCGTTCTGGCAGGAATTCGCCAGTTGGGATTTCAACCCCAGGACTTTTCGTATATATTTTGCAGCCACATCCACCTCGACCATTCCGGGGCAGCGGGGCAACTGGTGAAGCATATGCCCAAAGCCCAGGTGGTTGTTCATGAAAAAGGGGCCAGGCATCTGGCTGACCCATCCAGGCTACTGGCAAGCTATGGTAGTCTTGGCGGTGACCCTGCGCTTCAGGCCCTGGTTAAACCTGTCCCGCTCAACCAGATAACATCGGTCAAGGGTGGGGAGACGTTTTCTTTGGGAAAAGACAAGACCATCCAGGTTGTGGCTACGCCCGGCCACTCCCCTCATTCCGTTGGTTACTTCTACAACCAGCACAAGGGATTGTTCTGCGGGGATTCAGTTGGTGTTTATCTGGCCGAAGAGAAGGTACTCATGCCTGTGGCTGCACCGGGCTACGATCATGAACTGGCATTGCAAAGCCTGAAAACAATGGCTGCATTGCCTTTAGAAGCACTATTTTTTCCGCACTGGTCAATGCATAAAAATGTGAAAGATATCTTTAAGTTTGCTTTGAAACAGTGGGGGGATTGGGGAGCATTTGCTGAGGGTTTGGTCAAATCCGGGAAGGCAGACCAGCTAGAAGGGAAACTAAGAGAGCGGGCCAGGCAGGAGCTTAAGGCAGTTCAAAATAGGAAATCGTTTTTTGAATACCTTACCGGCGAACTGGTTACCCTTTCTGCCATGGGGTACACGGGATACTTTTCAAGGAAGACACCACAAGGATAGCCATGTTATAATTTTCAGAAAGGACGTCTCGGACTGCCGAAGATAGAGGAATATGAAAGTATCTACTACTAAACTAGAAAACTGCCAAGCGGTACTGGATATAGAAGCAGAGGCTTCGGACATTAGCAAGGCTACAGATGATGCCTATCGAAGATTGGGCGCCAGGACAGCTATACCCGGCTTCCGTCCGGGGAAAGCTCCGCGGCAGGTATTAGAGCGATTTATCAGCAAAGAGGCATTAGAGCATGAGGTTGTCAACCAGTTCATCCCGAAGGCGTATGAACAGGCCCTTAAAGATACGGGGGTGAATGTAATCGCTGACCCTGAAATCGAAATTATCAAAGAAGAGCCTATTACCTTTAAAGCCACCGTTTCTTTGCGCCCGGTCATCGAGCTGGGAGATTATTCTAAAATTCACGTCGAAGTTGAGCCCACCTCCGTAAGCGAGGACGATATAAACAATTCCCTGGAGAGTATCCGCCAGCGTCAGGCCACCTGGGAACCGGTAGAAAGGCCGGTGGAATTGGGCGACATGGTCGTTCTGGATGTAAAGGGGACTGAGGATGGCAAATCAATTTTCAACCAGAAGGGTTTGCAATACGAGGTTAAGCCAGAAGCGCTATTCCCTTTGCCGGGTTTTGCTGAACAGCTAGTAGGAATCGAAAAAAATACAGAGAAGACATTCCAGTTGACTACCCCCGAAGACCATCCCAACGAAACACTACGTGGGAAATCAATGGAATTCCAGGTCCAGATTTCAGAAGTAAAGGTTAAAAAGCTCCCCTTGCTGGACGACGATTTCGCAAAAACAGTGAATTTTACGAATTTAGAGTTTTTAAAGGAGAGGGTGACAAATAATCTTAAAGCCAGAGTGGAAGCTGAGGCCAGACTGAAGCAGGAAGAAACTGCCCTGAACGCCTTATTAGATATTTCACGTGTTGAGTTTCCCCCGGTGCTGGTGGACCGGGAAATAGAGCGTCTACTCTCGGATAGAGGGAACAAAACCAATAAAGAAGCGCCGCCGGATCCGAAGTTGGTGGAGGAGAAACGTCCTGTTGCCATTGATAATTTACGTCATTCTTTAGCATTGGGTAAGCTGGTTGAAATTGAAAAAATAACGGTCAACCCTGAAGAAATAGATTCTGAAATTGAAATATTAGCCAATAGTCTCCAGGCTAAAGCCGAGGATATCAGGAAAATCTTTAATACCCCGGAAGCCAGGCGGTCTATTTCAGATAGATTACTGGCCAGAAAAGCTCTATCGAGATTAGGTGATGTTGCATCTGGTAAGAGTGAAGAAGTTAAACCAGAAAGTGCCACTGACAAAACTCAGGAATAGGAGATTAGCATGTTAAATTTACCACAGAATATTATACCTATGGTGATTGAAAGCGGTTCCCGCGGGGAAAGGGCTTTTGACATATATTCTTTGTTGCTCAAGGAACGGATTGTCTTCCTGGGGACTCCCATAAACGATATGGTGGCTAATGTGATCGTGGCCCAGCTACTCTATCTGGAGCGGGAAGACCCGGATAAGGACATCAATTTATACATCCATTGTCCGGGAGGCGTTATCAGCGCTGGTCTGGCTATTTATGATGCCATGCAGATTATCCGGCCGCCAGTTTCCACCATATGCCTGGGTCTGGCAGCCAGTATGGCCACCGTTTTGCTGAGCGCTGGCGCAAAAGGCAAACGGTATACACTTCCTCACTCCACAATACACATGCATCAGCCGATGGGAGGCGCCCAGGGGCAGGCATCAGACATCGCCATTGCTGCAAAAGAAATCTTGAGGTTGCAGGATATAATCCGCAATATCCTTGCCAGTCACACCGGGCAGCCAGTGGATAAAATAGCCCGTGACACCGACCGCGACTTCTATCTTACACCGGAACAAGCAATCGAATACGGGATAATAGACGAAATCCTGACAAAACCGGCTCCTAAGAAATAAAGGTATAATTACGGGCGGGATGAAAGGAGGTGCAGGGGTTAAAGACTTTAATATTTTAATTTTTGCTATTTTAGAAAGGGGGCAAACATATGCCGGCTGTACTCTTTGAGAAAAAAGGACACATCGCAGTAATCACCTTAAATCGCCCGGAGGCGTTCAATTCTATTAACAAAGAAGTATGGGAACTCAGCACGCAAGCCTGGATCCAGGTCAGGGACGACAACGATATTTGGGTAGCTATTTTAACCGGTTCTGGTGAAAAAGCCTTCTGTGCCGGAGCTGACTTGAAAGAAATGAGCGGTGTTTTCCAGGAGGCGATAAAATCGGGCCGTCCGCCAGCTTTGCCTGTTCCATCTATCCACCCGGGGAAAGGTCTGGAGGTTTATAAACCGTTCATAGCTGCAATCAATGGCGTAGCGTTGGGTGGTGGGCTTGAATTGGCACTGGCTTGCGATCTGCGCATCGCCGCTGAACACGCCCGCCTGGGGACGCCTGAAGTCAAACAGGGCATTATACCCACCGCCGGCGCCACCCAGCGCATTCCAAGACAGGTACCCTGGGCATTAGCCATGCAGCTTTTACTGGTAGGCGAACCTGTTTCCGCTCAGGAAGCTTACCGCATGGGGCTGGTGAATCAGGTGGTGCCTTTAAAGGACTTGATGCCTGCTGCCGAGGCATTAGCTACCAAGATTAATGAAAATGGCCCCATCGCAGTGCGCGGGGCGAAGGAAGCTGCTTACCGGGGCGTCCGCATGTCGCTGGAGGACGGACTGAAGTTCGAGGAGTATTGTTCAGCTAACGTTATCAAGAGCGAAGATGCCATAGAGGGGCCCAAAGCCTTTTCGGAAAAACGCAAACCGGTATATAAATGCAGATAAGCTTACAGGGTTAGCCCTGTTGCTTGTTGATAGGCGTTTGCTAATTCCTGCTTGCCGGGTAATCCCGTCCGGGCGCCTATGCAGGTAATTGAAAAACCCGCCGTAATGTCGCCTAATATAGCGCATTCTTCGGCGGGTTTTTGCATTAAATGACCAAAGAGGAATCCGGACGCAAAAGCATCACCTGCCCCGGTGGTATCTACAGGGTGTTTTGCACCGCCTGTTACCGGAACCCATATAACCTTATTGGGCTGGACAACCAGGCTTGAATATGTTTTATTACCTCTTCTCAGTCCCTTCCCCATTGTGACCACGACTGTCTGACAACCCATTTGTACACAACGGAGCGCTCCGGTTAACGGGTCAGAGCCTGTGAGTTCTTTAAGCTCCTTGCGGTTTAAAAAAAGTATAGACGTTTTTTCCAGGATGGGCTTGAGGTTTTCCAGTCCGCGCCTGGAGTAGAGAGCGCCCGGAGAAAAACTCAGTTTGGTATCCAGCGGCAGACTGGATAAAATATCCCGTTGCCACAGAAATTGCTGTTCACCGACAAATGCCGACGCATGCACAATTTGGGCTGAACTTAAATAAGGCAGGTCCATGTCTGCCTTGGTTAGCGATCCATTAGCCCCCTGGTGAACATAAAGAGCCCGGTGTGCTTCGATATCTACCAGCGCTACTACTGATCCTGTTTTTGAGGCGGCTTTCGTAATGATAAAACCAGTATCAACTCCAACCCCTTTTAAGTCTTCTACCAGGTGTTGACCGACTTCGTCGCAACCGATAGCTCCCACAAAACCACAGGCGATACCCAGTTTAGCCAGGCCGTAGATAGTGTTAGCTGCTGAGCCTCCAGAGAACGTGTGAACCTCTTCCACCCTGGCCTCACCATCCTTCAACAAACTCTTAACCCGGTAGAAGTAGTCCATATTCATTGCGCCCAGACCTATTACTTGTGGAGAGACCATATATCCTCCGTTAGGTGTTTTAATGCTACTAACCCAGTTCTGCTGCCTTTTCCCTGACTAACCGCCGGATGCGGGCGTGGACTTGCAAAGGTAATGTTTTGCCTTCCAGCCAGTGAAAATTATCTCTATCTTTCGGTTTCTTTTTTTTAGCCAGCATAACCTCGCGTACGGCTTCGCGCCCACCCTTGGCCCACGTATCCAGGATAGGCCACAGGTCGAATATATTTGTCGATGCCAGACTCATGGTTGCATACTGTAAAGCATACTTGTTAGCATTAAAGGCAATGGCCAGTCCGCCAGCTTTGTTTACACCCTCCAGCATACGTGAGTCGGTAATAGAGTCGCCTACAGCAACTATATCTTTTAAAGGAAGTCGGTAGGAGAGCGCCAGCGTGCGGAGGGCCAACAATTTTCTTCTACCACCCATCGGTTTTGTCTCCTGAAGAAGCCATGCAAGTTCCCTTTCGGATTTCCAGAATAAGTTGTCTAATCTTTCCTTTATCTGAATGTCGTCCTGCCCGGGTTTGAGTTGAGAAATATCTTTTTCGACACTGGCAATTCTTTCAAGTATTTTCTGTGGTATGACTTCGCGGTAATAATCTAAAGACAGCACTGTTCCACAAGCCATACCTGTATCCATGCCCAGTTTCTGGACAAGGCGCCGCGCGTACGGCAAGTAGGTAGTTGTAATGCAGTGAACCTTCCAACCCTCCGATTTTAGACGGGTTATCAACTCTTTAGCGCCAGATATAAAGCGCGCTTCTTCAGCCAGACGCAATATGTCTTCGGGAGATATGCCATGATAGATAAGAAAAGGTACGATCAGAGCCAGTGTATCGCCGGGTTCGTAACCTAACCGGCCTTCCTCGGTAAGCAGGTCATCATAGCGGCTTATTACCTGGAATAGCTGGTCTCCACCTGGGAAAAGCTGCATCAATTCATAGGCATTGTCATTTGGCGATAAGGGACCTTCAAGATCAAATGCGATAAGATGTGTATTATCAGGCGGCATAGGCGATATCCTTACAAACTACATGCCCGTGCAAATGCACTAAAACCCGGTGCTTCGTCCGGTTGACAAAAACACCTATCTCTGTGCCCCTCGCAATAGCAATTTATCTACTACACTTCGGGCATTGGCATCAGTAAACTATCGTTTTCTTTAGCCATCGCCAAATCATTTTCTATCGAAGATTCTATCTCCGGGGTTAAATCGTAACCGGGGATTGGTTTACCCTCTTTATTTAATATTATACCGTTTTCTACTCTTACCTGTCCCCGGCTAAAAGCCTTTATCGTGGCCAGAATAAGTGGGAATTCTCTTTTCAAACCTTCCTGCCGGATTAATCGGAATAAGGCGTTGGTCTCTCCTTCGCTGCGTTTTAGCTCTTCTATTTGCTGGTTTTGTATTTGAGTCCACAATGGGTTCAGCGAAGGAGTGCGAAGAGAATAGGTGCAATAAGCGACAGCAGGCCCCCGGTCTAGTTCGGGGGTGACCAGGTGCATCATAACACCAGAAGATGAAGCCCGATGTTGAATCAATTGCCAGATTACCTCCTGCCAGGTGCCCTTTGGGCCGTTGGGCATAGCAGGATGAAGATTAATAAAATCGTAATGATGGCATAGCGCCGGGCTAATAATGAGCATATATCCTGCCATAATACACAGGTCAACCTTGAACCCTTTTAAAAGCTCGATTACCTGCCGGTCGTATGCTGCCCGCCTGGGGGTGTCCCGGTAGTCTACAGGGGTTGAGCCGACAACATCTTTGAAAGAAAGGTGAACAGAGGGTATCCCGTAGCTTTTTACAAGATGTAAAAAAAGGTCGCTTTGAGGAGTTTCTCCCCGGCTGCGGCTACAGAAAACAAAAGCTATCCTGGCCTCGATATCGCCGCCATTGATAGCTTGATATACTACTTGTAAGAGTTGTCGTGCTGCCTCATCCCTGCCAGTGGAGAACCACCCCAACCTGAGCATTAAAAATGCCTCTTCAATCGGGTCCACAATCCCACCATATGCGGCCACGGCCAGGAGTGGCGACCTATTGTATGTGCCTGTTTAAGGGACTGTATAAATTCCTGGGGGCCGTTAAAGTCCTGCATTTCTAAATAGGTGCGCCCGATTTCCCAGGGCACGTGCGCATCGCTTCCACCGGTGGCTGGTATATGGTGCTCCTGTGCAAAAAGGCGGGTGCGGGTAGTATCCCAGAAAAACAGGGTTCGTGAGTTAAAAGCTTCGATGACATCTATATGAGGTATAAGGGAATAGATGGTGGACTTCGGTAATCCCCATCTTCCGATCCTATCGAATGGATGAGGGATGCCGAAAAGCCCACCTTGCTCCTTGACCATTGCCACTGCTTTAAGGGGGGTTACTCCCTTGGGAACCGATTGCTGGAGGAAAAGTCCCATGACCTCGCCCTCCGAGGTGAGGATCTCCTGTCCGATTATAACCTTAAAGGGGGCAATTTCCCGGAGTTTAAGGGCCCCTTCTATAGTGCCGTGGTCGTTAATCGCTACACAGTTAATACCTATTTTAAGGCATTTATTTATAATATCTTGCAGAGCCATGGTGGAATCGAAAGAATATGTCGTATGGATATGCAAGTCAGCTTTTAGCAATGTTTTTTATCATCCCTTTCCAGTACATTTCTCAGAGTCTGATAATACTATTATCCAGTCCAACACAGAGGTTTCTCGATGAGCGGCTCAATATCTGTGGGCCATCTGCACTAAGATAAACATCATCCTCTATCCGTACCCCTCCCCATCCCGGCAGGTAGATGCCTGGTTCGATAGTAAAGGCCATCTCAATCTGTATGGATGTTAATGACCCCGGGCCAAGGCGAGGTTCCTCATGGACGGCACCACCAATACCATGCCCCAACCCGTGGCCAAAGTCGTTTCCATAGCCTGCTTCTTCTATTATACTCCTGCTAAGGGCATCAACCTGGGTACCAGTCATACCTGGTTTAACGTTAATAATAGCGTTTTGTTGGGCCTGGAGGACTGTTTCATATACCTTTATATAGATAGCGTCCGGGGTTCCAAGGCAGAATGTCCTGGTCAGGTCACTGGCATAGTTGTCTATCCTGGCTCCCAGGTCAACTACTATCGGCTCTCCGGCTTGTATTAAACGGCCTGTGGGGTGATGATGAGGGAGCGCTGCGTTAGGTCCCGAGGCAATGATGATGTCGAAAGGCATTGACTCGCTGCCTTTTTCTCTAAGAAATTTTTCCAGTTCCCAGGCTACAGCCGTTTCGGATAACCCGGGTCGGAGACTTCCTTTTAAGTAAGAAAATGCCTCGTCTGCCAGAGCGACTGCCTGGCGGATTATTTTGATCTCATAGGTATCTTTCCTGGCTCGTAACTCTACTACGATCCCCTGAGTTGGAATAAGTTTAACAGACGGTCCTTTTGAAATTGCGTCAGCTAGTTGTGAATATGCCCCGTAAGGAATATCGTCTGCCTCAAAGCCAAGGGAATTGATATTGAGAGAGGCTATTAGCCCGGGCAACCAGTTCGCTATCTCACCTTTAATCTGGATAACTTCAAAAAGAGGAGCCTGGATTTTGGATTGCTCGATGTAACGAAAATCAGTGGCAAGGATAGTCCGCTGGGCCGAGATAAGGAGCGCTCCAGCCGAGCCTGCAAAGCCAGAGAGATAGCGGCGGTTATCAGCCTGCGATATCAACAGGCAATCTACCCCTTTTTCTCTCAAACGGGAGCGTAAATTTTCCAGTCGTTTGATAACTTTATCGTTCACGAAGTCTCTTTAAACCGGGATTTAACTCTGTTCCTTGCAGTGGGCGTAGAGCATTTCTATTGCAGCTACATAACCTTTCCATCCCAACCCGCTGATTTGCCCTGTGGCTATGGGGGCTATAACTGAATGTGATCTCCATTCCTCGCGGGCGTAAATATTGGAAAGATGGACCTCGATCGCAGGTAGCTTCGAATCAACCAGGGCGTCGCGTAGTGAGAGACCATAATGAGTCAAAGCTCCCGGATTGATTATTATCCCGTCAGACCGGCTAGCCTGTAACTGGATAAAATCAATAATAACGCCCTCGCTATTTGACTGAAAGGGAACAATATCTATACCCAATTCTACGCCTCTCTGTTGCAAGCGGCTATCTATTTCGGCCAGTGTTTTCTTTCCATAAACATCGGGTTCCCTCTGACCAAGGCGGTTGAGGTTTGGGCCGTGGATAACAAGGAATCTCATTATCGTATTCTTACCGTACTTTTCAAGGATACCACGAATAAGGGATGGCAATGGGTCATATTTAATGCAGCATAGTAGGGAATCAAATCGTTCTGCTTAGGATGTTACTATAAAAGGCCCATGATGTCCAGTACATTATGGTTCCATATCTTAATTTGAATATGCCCGTAGGTTGAAGTATAATTAACTTTGTTGATCATATCGTTGAAGTGTCAACCGGTTGCCGACTCGAACCCGTTTATATTTGAAATCTCGAATCTATCCTGCGTAAATATTATAATAATATAATGGTCTAACATAGTTGGATGCCGGAAACGTTTGTACTTATCCCGCCTGATTTTCCATTATTTCACTTTAGTTGAGAATCCGATTGTTGACAGCTAAATCAACTGGATTCACAATAGTCTATTCTATTGCATTGATTGAAAAAGGCTAAATCGTAAACATTTGCCTGTTCTCAAACGTCATTTGATGGATGAGAATATCGGGATGGCGAGTGTCTAAGAAAGGGAAATTTAGTGGAACAGAGTTTGAAGAACGAAGTAGAGCGTGCCCTTCATATTGCGGAGAGAATCCTGACCAATGTTCAGAAGGTAATAATTGGTAAGTACGGCGAGGGTGAGTTAGCTTTGATGGCGCTCATTTGTCAGGGACACCTGCTTATCGAAGATGTACCTGGCGTGGGGAAAACCATGCTGGCTAAAAGTATTGCCAAATCCGTGGGGTGTACGTTCAAACGTATTCAGTTTACACCGGATATACTGCCCTCAGACATCACAGGGGTATCCATGTACAACCAAAAAACAGGTGATTTTGAGTTCCGCCCGGGCCCGATTATGGCCCAGATTGTTCTGGCTGATGAGATCAACAGGGCTTCCCCGAAGACTCAGTCAGCGCTTTTGGAGTGCATGGAAGAGCGGCAAATAACCGTGGACGGCTTAAGCCATACGATGCCCCGCCCCTTTATGGTAATGGCGACACAGAACCCCATAGAATATGAAGGTACTTTCCCTCTGCCTGAAACCCAACTTGACCGTTTTATGCTGCGCCTTAGCCTGGGCTACCCATCAGCGGCGGATGAGATAACTATTATCGAAAAACAGCAATTTGTTCATCCCATCGATAGCCTGGACCAAGTAGCTGACACAAGTGACCTTTTAAGACTTCAGGATGCCGCCAAGCAGGTACACGTGGATACTCTTGTCAAAGAATACATCGTAAATATTGTAGAAGCTACCCGTAAACATCCTTCCGTTTATTTAGGCGCTTCCCCCAGAGGTTCTTTATCGCTCTTCAGACTATCCCAGGCCAGGGCATTACTGGAGGGCAGGGACTATGCGCTCCCTGATGATATTAAAAATTTAGCGGAGCCAACTCTGGCTCATAGGCTGATAGTTAACTCCTCTGCCAGGATTCAAGGAAACACCGGCCGCACTGTAATAGCGGAGATTCTGGAATCGGTGCCGGTGCCTGGAGCGCGACCTCTAAAAAATTAACTGATACCCCTGTTTACCCGAATTACAGTATGAAGAATAAAACGGTACTCTTGTTGCTTCTGGCTATCCCTATCATAGCCCTTGGAACTGGCTCCGCCATGTTGTACCGGGTTACCTATGCACTTGCATTTCTCTCATTACTGGGCTATTTGTGGAGCCGGTTCAACATAACGGGGTTAAATGTAGACGTGCGCCAGGGAACCACCAACGTTCAGGTTGGGCAGTGGTTAGAAGAAATAGTTGTTGTTCAAAATAAAAGCTGGCTGCCAAAGTTTCTTCTGGAAGTCCATCACAAAACAAATATCCCCGGACATCACAACCGGCGTTTAGTACACCTTCTTCCCCACCAATCGATTACGTGGACTACCAGAACCCTATGCCAGCAGAGGGGACTATTCTCCTTTGGCGCTATCAACGTGGCTGCCCAGGACCCGTTTGGGCTTTTTTCCAGCCAAACCTCATTGAGAAAGCCTGAGCCAATTCTAATATATCCCGCAACCATTGAATTAGCCGATTTCATGTTGCCTTCCGGAAAGATTTTAGGAGAGGGTTATCACCAGGGACGTACGGACCGTTCCAGTCCTGAAGCTGCGGGTGTACGTGAATACGTATTTGGTGATAGTTTTGGCCATATCCACTGGCGCAGCACGGCCCGCACAGGAAAACTTATGGTTAAAGACTTTGATAGGGAGCCGGCAGGGCCGTCGGGCGAGGTATGGTTGTTACTGGACATGCAAGAGTCAGTGCAAAGTGGCGATGGAGCGGAGAGTACCGCTGAATACGGTGTTACCATAGCAGCTTCTTTAGCCAGAAAATATATGGATACCAACCGTGCCGTGGGTTTGGTGGCCTGGGGAGATAAACAATATAAACTTAACGCACAGAGGGGCGAGCAGCAATGGGCACGGATTTTCGAGACATTGGCATTAGTGCAATCTCAAGGAAAGGCTTCACTATCAGATGTGATTAGCTCGACACAGGAATTTATCGGGCCAAATGCTATTGCCATTGTTATTACCCCCGCTTCAAAAGGATTATTAATTTCACCCTTCACTCTTTTAAGTGAACGGGGAATAAGACCGCTGGCTATTTTGTTGGATACATCCAGTTTTGGAGGCCAGGATGATTCTTCGGCGACCTTAAACTGGTTAACCTCCGCTGGAGTAGAAACTTATGTGGTGAAGAAAGGCGAGGAGATAGAAAGGACATTGGATAGCAGGTTGAGGGGATGGGCCGGTAAATTCAGGGGATCTCTCGTTGTAAGAAGGTAATCTTCATTATCGGAATACGCTAGTATTAGTTTAAAAAGTATGGATTATTGCTGATGCGAGATACAGTTGTAAAGGGTATGGACAACAATACAAAAATAACCGAAAAGGCACCCAGTATTTTTAGAAGGTTTCATTGGCTTACCTCCTGGTTAGGGCCGGAGGGTGATGGTCTAACACTGCTGCTTGCTGCATTTGTGTTGATAAATGTAACCTGGCTATTAGAAAAAGCTGGCTGGGAAGAGGGATTACCCTCCCTTAGCGGAATAGCGCTCGCTGCATTAATCTTAGGGTTCTTTACGGTAACAAAAGGTGTTCCACCATTAATCAGCCACCTGATAGCCGGTTTTGTTGGGCTTGGATTATGTACAGTGTTTGGAGCAGCGGCTGTACCGGGAACAGGGTGGATTTCGAAATTAGCCGGTCTGGTGCGGGAATTGGAATCATGGGGGAGTGCAATTCCGGCAACGGATGTTATGAGAGAGGGCCACGTCGAGTTTATTATGCTGCTGGTGGCCCTTTTCTGGACGCTGGGGTATCTGACTGCCTGGTTTGTATTACGGCACCGACAGGCGTGGTGGATCGTACTGTTTGGCGGTATGGTGGTGTTGATAGCGCTTAATCATCTGCCGGAGGAATTATATTATCATTTTCTGCTCTACCTGGCATCCAGCGTATTGCTGCTGGTACATGTAAATATGCTAAAGCAGCAAAAGGATTGGGGTTTGAGCAGGGTGGGCTACCGTCCTCTTTTAGGTATAACCCGTCTTGGATTTGTCGTAGTTATCGGTCTATCCAGTGTGTTGGTAGCCTGGAAGGTGCCTGCTGTAGAGGCGGCTCCGCTGGAGGTAGTCGTAGATGCTGCGAAAGGCCCATTCGAGTTTGTTCAGGACCAATTTAGCCGTTTGTTTGCAGCGCTGCCCGCTAAAAAACCATTTCTCACACTTCGCTGGGGAAATACTCTTGCTTTTGGGGGACCGCCGCAATTAAGCGACCAGGTGCTGTTTACTGTGGAGTCAAAAGACCCCCACTACTGGCGGGCCAGGGTGTATGATTTATACACCATTCAGGGGTGGAGAAGCTCTCAGGGGATGCAGCGCTTATTAACGGATGAACTTTTGCAAGAAGCGGCTGGACCACAGGCTATGAGGGCAAAAGTTACTCATTCGATAAGGCTAAACGCCGCTACCGACACCCTGTTTTTAGCCGGAGACCCAGTCCAGTCAAGCCTACCTTCAATAGCTATAACCAGGTTTAATCAACCTGAAGATGTTTTTTCAGTCCGTAGCGGACAGGAACTCCGTTTGTCCCAGAAATATTCTGTTGTTTCCAATGTATCGGTAGCCCGGCCTGAAAATTTAAGAGAGGCGGGAACGAAATACCCGTCATGGGTTTCTGAAAACTATTTGCAGCTTCCAGCTAATTTCCCCAGACGGGTTCGCCTTCGGAGCGAGGAGGTAATTGGCGCGGCGGTAACCCCCTATGATAAAGCAATTGTTATAAGAGATTATCTGAAGGCATTTCCGTATAATCTAAATGTTAAAGCACCTCCCACCGGACGGGATGGGGTTGATTATTTCCTGTTCTCTCAGAGGACAGGATATTGTGACTATTATGCCTCGGCTATGGTTACGATGTTGCGTTCAGTGGATGTGCCAGCCCGTTTTGTGGTGGGTTACGCCACAGGTGAATGGGACAACGTAAAAAAACTATACCTTGTACGTGAGCTCCACTACCATAGCTGGGTCGAGGTTTACTTCCCGAATTACGGCTGGGTCGAGTTTGAGCCGACACCTCCCGACGCTACCGAGTTTACGAATCAACCTCCTCTGAATACAACCTTACCTTCTGCCGATGATGATGACGCTACTTCTGGTGTGTTAGAGGATGAACCGCCGGAGGAAGTAATTGTCACAGACTCCGGGTCTATTGGTTGGATTATGATTGGAATTATCCTGATAATAGTTTCGGTTTTGGCTTCAATCTGGTACCGCTCGTGGGGAAGATTGGCGAGGTTAGGATATCCAGCGGAAATATATTCCAAGATGTGCCGGCTGGGCGCCCTGGCCAGGTTAGCCCCGGAACCCCAGTTTACACCTTTAGAATATGCGAATCGGCTTGCTACTAACCTGCCAGAACACGCCACAGATATAAGATTTATTGCTACTTCTTACGCTAAAACATGCTATGGTCACAGGAAGTTTCTTATCGGTGACGAAAAAGATGGAGTAAATCAGGCCTGGCGCCATTTACGCAAATCTTTGTTAGTGAAAATATTTCAGCGGAATACTTTATAGGCTTTTGATTTGGGTAACTGTCTGAAAAGTGATAAAATACAAAATTATTAACACATATTTGAAGGAAAAGCGAGGCTTAGTATGTCTAAAGAAAAAGCAAGAAACGTCGGTGAGCTAAAACAATCGGGATATAAAGTCCTCTCGGTAAAAGAAGAGTTAAGAAAGAACCTTATACGGAAAATCAGCAAAGGGGAAAAACTATTTTCCGATATTATAGGTTATGAAGAAACTGTTATTCCTCAACTAGAAAATGCCATCCTGGCAGGACATGACATAATATTCCTGGGAGAACGAGGCCAGGCTAAAACCAGGATCATCCGCGAACTGACTTCTCTCCTGGATGAGGAAGTGCCCTGTATTGAGGGATGTGAAATAAACGATAACCCCTTTAAACCCATTTGTAAGAATTGCCGTAGCCGTCTGGAGACAGAAGGTGACAAACTCCATATCACCTGGTTACCGCGGGAGGGACGGTATGGGGAGAAACTGGCTACTCCTGACACTACCATAGCAGACCTCATAGGTGAGGTAGACCCTATCCGTGTTGCAGAAGGGCGCTATCTATCCGATGAGTTGACTATCCATTACGGTTTAGTTCCCCGTACCAACCGGGGTATCTTTTGTATTAACGAGCTGCCTGACCTGGCAGAGAGGATACAGGTTGGGCTTTTCAATATACTAGAGGAGCGGGATATTCAAATCCGCGGATATAAAATCAGGCTACCTCTTGATGTTTACCTGGTAGCTAGCGCTAACCCGGAGGACTACACCAGCAGGGGCAGGATAATAACCCCGCTCAAAGACCGCTATGGCTCTCAGATACGCACCCATTACCCGCGCACGATAGAAGAAGAGATTAGTATAGTGGAGCTGGAGAAAACCCGCTATGAGGATAGCGGCTTCACAGCGGATGCGCCTATCTTTATGAAGGAGATTGTGGCGGAATTCAGCGCGCTGGCACGAAAAAGCCCGGATGTTAATCAGAAGTCCGGCGTGAGTGTACGTTTGACTATATGCAACTACGAGGTCATGATCGGCAATGCTATGCGTCGGGCGGTGAAGCTCGGTGAGAAACGGGCCGTAGCCCGCATAAGCGATTTACCATATCTGTTAGCTTCAACTACCGGAAAAATCGAGCTTGAAAGCATTGAGGAGGGTACCGGAGGACGGGTGATTGAGACACTTCTCCAGAAAGCGGTGTTAAACGTATTTAACAGGCGTTTCTCAGTGCAGGAGTTCACCGACCTGATTCAGAGGTTCGAAGGTGGTCTTAAAGTAGATGTTTCAGAGGATATCGCCTCTAAAAACTATCTGGGATTAGCCGAGGTTTTGGGTGGACTGGGACCGGCTCTGGAGAGATTGGGTATTGGTAAAGAACCGGCGGAACTGGCCTCAGGTGTGGAATTCATCCTGGAGGGTCTCCACCTGAACCGCAGGCTCAATAAGGAAAGACAGGGAGTAAAGTCTGTATACGGGGTGCATTGACATGGTACGTTTTTTATATTCCCGGTGGGATGGCTCACAGGATGTTTTTTCAATAGAAAAAGAAGAGCTCATGGATGCCCTTTCCGATGAGCTAATAAATCATGGTGATGTAGATTCTGCTCTTCGCCGCCTTATGCAGCGCGGCTTGCAGGGGCCTATGAATCAGCGTATCCAGGGATTGGAAGAACTACTACGCCGTCTTAATAGCCGCCGCCAGGAATTGCTGAAAAAGTATGACTTGCATTCAGTGGTTGGGGATATGGAGAAGGAACTTGAGGATATCGTTAATAAGGAACGGCGAGGAATACAAAAGAAGCTGACCGAGGCAGAGCAATCGGCAAAACAGTCTCAGATTCCTCAGAAAGCCCCCGAGACTCCGAAGGCCACCGATGATTTAATGAAAGCCTTAAAACAAGTAGCCAACCGTAACCTGAATATTCTCGATAATCTGCCTCCCGATATGGGTGGTAAGGTGCAACAGCTTAGCTCATACGAGTTTATGGACGGAGAGGCCCGCACGCAGTTTGAAGAGTTCCTGAATAAACTCAAGAAAAGTGTAATGGATGCTTTCTTTAAAGACGCTTCCAAAGCAATGAAGAATATGTCTCCAGAGCAGATGAAAAACATGAAGGAGATGCTTAAGGCCCTGAATAAGATGCTTATGGAGAAAAGATTAGGTGGGGAGCCTAATTTTAAAGAGTTTATGGACAAATTCGGCTCCTTTTTCGGGCCTGACCCGCCTAAAAGCCTGGATGAGCTTATCCAGAGGATGCAAGGGCGTATGTCACAGATGGAATCCATGATGGACAGCATGCCGGAGGGACAGAAAAAAGAATTGGAGAGCTTGATAGACGCCATGCTGGCCAAGGAGGGGATGGGGAGCGCCATGGCAGAACTAGCCTATAATTTGGAATATTTTATGCCTAAGGCCGGGATGAAGTCCTCCTATCCCTTTGAGGGTAATGAGTCTGTATCTATGGATCAGGCTATGGAGTTGATGCAAAAACTCCAGGAGTTAGATGGACTTAAAAAGGATATTGGACGTTTGGGTTCAGTATCATCGGTCAAGGACATAAATCCGGAAAAAATAAAAGAAATACTGGGCGAAGATGCCGCTGAATCCTTAAAGCAAATGCAGCAATATATTGAGTTGTTAGAGCAGGCAGGATATATCACTAAAAACGGCCAACATCTGGAGTTGACGCCCCGCGGAATGCGGCGTATCGGGCGGAAGGCTTTAATGGATATCTTTGCCTATATGAAGAAACAGGGCGCCGGGAAACATGACCTCAAGAAGGGCGGAGGCACCGGAGACATAATAGAAGGAACTAAAAAATATGAGTACGGCGACCCCTTCCTGCTACATCTGGAAAAAACCCTGATGAATGCTCTCCAGAGGGAGGGTGTGGGAAGTCCCGTCAAGATTAACCAGGCCGATTTCGAGGTCTATCAGGCGGAGGACTTTAGCCGCTGCACCACAGTGCTCATGCTGGATATGAGCTGGTCTATGTTCCTGCGGGGGAAATTCACCGCCGCCAAGAAAGTCGCTCTGGCCCTGGATAGCCTGATTCGGACCCAGTTCCCACGGGATACTCTTTATTTGGTCGTCTTCTCTGAATATGCGCGGGAGATTAAAAGCCCTTTGCTGCCATTTACTGATTGGAACGAGTATGTTTATGGCACCAATATGCACCACGGTTTCCAGCTTTCCCGTCAACTCCTGGGCAAACATAAGTCGGAGAACCGGCAGATAATCATGGTAACCGATGGCGAACCAACTGCTCACCTGGAGAACGGTGTATCCTATTTCCAGTACCCGCCCAGCCCCCGGACTCTGGAGCTAACTTTACTGGAAGCGAAGCGGTGCGCCCAGGAGGGTATAGTTATTAACACCTTCATGCTGGATAGAAGTTTTTATATGACCCGTTTTATGGAGCAATTGACCAGGATAAACAAAGGCCGGGTATTTTTCACCTCGCCGGAGAAGCTGGGTGAATATCTCCTGGTAGATTACGTAAGCAACAAGAAAAAACGCATAGCCACCTCGTAGGGTCGGGTTTATAAGCCGACCGAGGCAAGGGGCAAGAGGGACGGAAACCCCTTAACCCCCTTTACGTAAAGGGGGTAGGCCCGGTGCATCGGGCCGGGGGATTTCGTTTGGCGTAGGGGATAGGTCTCATCAAAAGGCATGAGATTGCTTCGTTGCGCTCGCAATGACGAGTCGCCATATGTGTTCATTGTTCGTGTGTAGTGCAACCCGTGATGGGTAATTGTTTAGTATTTAGAGTTTAGGATTTAGAATTTGCCCTTAAAGGAGGGCTATATGGTCCAACTCAGTAACCGGCTCTGGAAAACCAAACCCCTGGACTGCTGGCAAAAAGTCAAAGAGCTAAGGCTCAATCACTACAAAGAAGTAGCCACTGCTAAGCAGGATGGCAAACTTCTGGTAAGCGGTTCCGCTACCTGGGGCATGACGGTGCCCGCTGGTCTGGGCGACCACGTTTTCCTCAGCGGGGAACCTTACGGCGCATCTATCGGTTTCGATCCCCAATTTGCACAAGAATGCGCCGAGGCCAGCGAGGCCCACGGCCTTGCCCGAGACCTGTGCGCTTATATGCGTAACTATTGGGGCTCTATGTACCTGGATAAATATCTCTGGGGCGGCCCTTTCCCTAAACCTGATTTCTATCTCACCTATCATATGTGCGATTCCCATGCCAAGTGGTATCAGATTGCATCGGAGCATACTGGGGCGCCTCTCTTCGCTATAGACTGGCCGGTTGGCGCTTACGGAGAGAACCGGGCGGTCCGGATCAAGTACGTGGCTGAGCAAACGTGGGATGCTATAGAATGGATGGAAAAGGTCACTGGCCGCACCTACGACGACGAAAAGTTCATTGAAGCCATCCACAATGAATGCGAGGGCATTCAATACTTCTCCGAAGCCCTGGCCATGAATGTAGCCATCCCCGCCCCCCTCGACCAGAAGTCGCAACTTACCCTGTATACCCCGGCCGTACTGTGCAAACAAACCAAAGAAGCTCGTGATTTCTACAAATTGCTCAGAGACGAGGTTAAGGACCGCGTGGATAACCAGATTGCCGCTCTGGCAACAGAGAGATACCGTATCTGGCACGATAACATACCACCCTGGTTCTTCCTGCGCCTTTTCCGCAACATGGAGCAGTTCGGGGCTGCCTGCGTCGGCTCCTTCTATTTACTCATATTCGCTCAGTTCAACCTGACCGAGGATGGTAAGCAATGGGTACCGGCGCGAACGCCGAAACAGCTTGGAATAGATTTGAAAGACCGCGAATCAGCGGTGAACTTTTACTCACAGTGGGTCATAGATAACCCCGGTATGGATATGTTCCACCTGGCCCAGACCAAGATAGACCACCTTATCAACCTCATACACCAGTTCCATTGCGGGGCTATGATAATGCATCTGAACCGGGGGTGTGAGGGCCATGCCCAGTATCAACTTGAGTTCCGCCTGGGTGTGCAGAAGGCAGGCATACCGGTACTTACCTATGAAGGGAACATGGCCGATAAACGGGAATTCGACGAATCACAGACGATAGACCGTCTGGAGTCCTTTATGGAAAGCCTGGGATTGCACAAGCTGGACCTTTAATATCTTGGCTGAATAACTTTTGATTTTTTGTTATTCCTTGTTGGTATAAGCAAGGCGGATTTACTTATTTACCAGTTTTATTCCGACATGTCGGGAATCTGTAGCATAGATGTGCAGCACGGAAACCCCCTAACCCCCTTTACGTAAAGGGGGTAGCCCGCCGGCGGCGGACGCGGGTTTTCGATTGCAGCTAAGAGATCTGCTGGATTCAGGAAAGTTTTGGAAAACCATCACTATTTATTAGTTGACAGGCGATAAATAATTGATATAGAATAACTAAGAGCTTCGGTGTATTGCCTTCTTACTAATCGAATCCTCTTTACTGTATAAATGAGACCACTACGTTTTAAGGTTAATTACTACTGATTATGTTTTGGCACAGACGAATAAAAGATATTTTCTTTCGAAATGGGTATAGCTTCCTGTTTACGGCCTCTATTTTAAGGATTTGATGGCAAAGTACATCTTTGTAACCGGGGGCGTCGTAAGTTCAATAGGTAAAGGTATCACTGTCGCTTCCATTGGACGTCTCCTGAAAAGCCACCGGATTTCAGTGTTAGCCCAAAAACTCGACCCATACCTCAACGTAGATCCGGGCACCATGTCCCCCTACCAGCACGGCGAGGTTTTCGTTACTCAGGATGGGGCCGAGACGGACCTTGATTTAGGCCATTATGAACGCTTTATTGATGTAGATTTAACTACCGCCTCCAGTGTTACCACCGGCCAGATATATAGCTCAGTTATTGCACGTGAGAGGCGTGGTGATTTTCTGGGCGGCACTATTCAAGTAGTGCCTCATGTTACCAACCAGATTAAGGAACGCATTCAGGGGCTTACTAAAAACA
>Ga0082335_1002010_pt1 | contig 39833 bp, 29 predicted proteins | sample Subgrocontami58m_FD_72375 | JGI IMG/M metagenome (GOLD analysis project Ga0082335, IMG submission 72375) | Subsurface groundwater microbial communities from S. Glens Falls, New York, USA - GMW37 contaminated, 5.8 m (SPADES assembly) (version 2) ...
TCGAGTCCGCGGGCCCCCGGCCGCTGGCATGGGGGCGCCCCGGGCGGCAGTGCCGCCACTGGCGCCAGCTACGCTTCGGGCGGCAGCAGTTCCACCGGCCCGACCTACGCTGCCAACAGCCGCGGCAGCAGTGAATCGCGCGGCAGCTGGCGCGATCGCGCGAACAGCAGCGACCGCGGCGGCAGCACCAGCAGCAGCACCGAGCGCGCCAGTCGCGGGTCGTGGTGGTCGGCGTTCACCGGCCGCTCGGATTCGGCGGCGTCGTACCCGTCCAGCTCCGGCTACTCCTCGTCGTCCTCTTCCTCGTCCTCGGGGTCGTCGTACTCGTCGTCCTCCTCGTCGCCTTCGTACTCATCGTCATCGGACTCGTCTTCCTCGAGTTCGTCGTCGTCTTCCAGCGGATCTTCGTCCGGCGGGAGTTTCAGCGGTTCATCCGGCACGCAGGAAAGCACGTCGAGCCGTAATGCGAATTGAAGCGCGGCGCCGCTCCGCGCGCCGCGCCGTAACACGTATCGAGAATCAAGTGACAAGCGGCAGCCGGTGCCCCTCTTGTTACCGGATCCTTGTTCCCTGATCCTTGTCGCGCCAGCGGTTCCTGGCCCGACTACGCTCAGTACCCCCGAAAAATCGCCTACTCTACAGTGTAACGTAATACGTTACACCCCGTCTGATGAAAGAGCAGTGGGCCGCGGCTTGACGGAAGTGATGCCAGACTAGCTGTGCAGCATCCGCACGCGGCGGTCCTTCCGCGGGAACTGCAGCGTCACGATGGTTCCAATCCCGTCCTTGCTCTCGAGTCCGATCTGGCCGCCGTGGTCGCGCATGATGCGCTGCGCAATCATCAGCCCGAGTCCGTGGCCGCCGGCCTTCGTCGTGTGGTACGGCTGGAAAAGCCTCACGAGGTCCTCCTGCTTGATGCCGCTGCCCGTGTCCGCGAAAATCAGATACACGGAGTCGTCGTCGGCGCGCGAACGGATGCGCAGCGTGCCGCCGGGCCGCATCGCTTCCATCGCGTTCTTCGCGAGGTTGAAGAACACCTGCTTGATCTGGTTGCGGTCCGCCAGCACCACCGGCAACTCCATGCTTTCGGCTTCGACCGTGATGCCGCGGTCGGCCAGTTCCCGTTGCTGAAACCGCAGGACCTCCGCCAGGACCTCCATCAGGTCCGTGTCGGTGAGGTCGGGCGGCCGCGGCCGGATCGCCTCGAGGAAGTTCGTGATAATCCCGTCGAGCCGCGCCACTTCGTCGGCACACACCCGCAACGACTCGGAGATCGATTCGACGTCCTTCGCCGCCTTCAGTTTTTTCAGTTTTCGCTCGATCAGCTGCAGGTGAATCGTGAGCGAATTCAGCGGGTTGCCGAGCTCGTGCGCCACGCCGGCGGCGAGCAGCAGGATCGACGACGTGCGCTCCGACTCGATCCGCTCCTCGGTCGATTGTTTTTCCTTCGTGATGTCGGAGAGGATGACCGCGAATCGCCGGCCGTGCCCGCTGCTGGCCGCCCGAAACGGCACCATGTACAGTCGCAGCGTGCGCGGCTCGGGATAGCTCAACTCGAACTCCCGCGCAACCACGGGAGCGGCGCCGATCCCCGCCTGGTCGTCGAGCGCGGCGCCGAGCGAACTCCGCAAGCCCGGCACGAGCCGCCAGAGCGTCTGGCCCGCGAGCTCGTCGCCGCCGAGCCCAATCAGCCGGTGGGCGGAGAGATTCGCGTACTCGATCGCGCCGTCGTCGCCCACGACGAGGATGCCCTCCTGCAGGGTGTTGAAGATCTCCTCGAACACGCTGCGCTCGCGGGCGAGCCGCTGCACGAGATTCGCGAGATTGACGGAGTCGAGGGTATCGAGCCGGCCCAGCACGCGATCGAGCGAGGAATGTTTTTTGGCCATAGGTTTTCGCGCGGCGAAAACCTAGCTTTCGAACCAAAGGAATCCCAATCCTAAACATCGCCAGACCTCCGGGTTGCCCAAACCCACCATGCGACTTTCGGCTCTCCCTCGTGGCTGCGAGCCAGCCAAGAACCTAGGTTTTCGCGCCGCGAAAACCTATTCCTGCGCCGTCAGGAAATCCATCTGCGCGGGGTCGACGCGGACGGCGAGCAGTTTGCGCAGGAACATCTCGCGATGTTCCGCGCAACGGCCCAGCCGCAGCACGGCATCGCGGTGGTCCTCCGTGCCGTAGCCCTTGTGCCGGGCGAACCCATAGCCTGGATACTTCGCGTCGAGTTCCACCATCAGCCGGTCGCGGGCGACCTTCGCGACGATGGACGCCATCGCGATGCACAACGACCGCGCATCGCCGTCGACGAAGGCCCGATGCGGATACGGGAAGTTGCGCAGCGCGAGCCCGTCGATCAGCACGCGCGCCGACACGGCTGGCTGAAAGGTCTTCCGCTCCTCGAAGCTGGAGAACAAATCCGGCTCGGTGCGCTCCGGTTCGAACGCCTCCGGCGGATAAATCCCGCCGAGCGCGCGGCGCATCGCCAGTTTCGTCGCACCGAGGATGTTCTGCGTCTCGATCTCCTCCACCGTGGCCAAGCCATGGTTCGCGTGAATCCGGCCCGCCGCCGCGAGCTGCTCGAACTCACCCCACAACTCCAGCCGCTGATCGGCGCTCAACAGCTTGGAATCGTTGACCCGGCCGCCCTTGACGATGGCCCACCGGCTTTCCAGAAAATCGCGCGTAACCACCACCGCGGCCGCGACCACCGGCCCGGCAAAGGCGCCGCGGCCGACTTCGTCGACGCCGATGAGGCTGGTGACACCGGTGATTTGCTTGAGGTCGAAGCCGCGCAGCTGGCGGCGTTTCATGGCGCGATGTCAAAGCCGAGCCCCGGGATCGTGGCAAGCGCGACGGCGCGCCGGCGGGACGGAATTCCCGCGCGGCGCGACTTTCACCGTGCCCGCCATGGAGATGCGCAGCCAGCCTTTTACGCCCCAAGCCCACGGAGCGATTCAAATCAACCGCGAAGAACCTGGCGCGGCGCAGCCGCAACCAAACCCCAATCCATTGAACAAAAGGCAACGAAGGGAACGAAGGCCCCGGAGCCTTCGTTCCCTTTGCTGCCTTCTGTAAAATCCTGCTGCTTGAACATGCTCGCAGGAAAACACCATGTTCAGGGATAGTGAACGAAGGTGCGCCAATGAAAGAGCAACAACTGGCGGACTGAGCAGATCGTGAACTCTAGTCAGTGTGATTAAGAGCTCATTTCAAAAACATCCTGAAGCGAACGCACGTCTCGGGTAGCGCGGTCAATCTGACCGCGTTCGGCTCACCGGGAAGGCTCGAGCACGGTCAGATTGACCGTGCTACGGCCGCGTTCGCAGCGAGGTTTTGAAATGAGCTACTTCCGCTCTGAGATTCGCGTTCATTCGCGTGCTTCGCGGTTTCCCTCTGCGCCGTATAGCCACCTCGCCGCTGCGCTCACACCCCGGCCGAAACCACCGCGCCCGGCACCGCGATGCGCCCCAGCGCCGCTTCCGGCCGTTGGGCGAGTTCGCGCCGAAAGCGCACGTGCCGCCACCGCGTGACCTCGACCAGCGGCCGCCAGATCGCGTGCGTGAGGTTGTGGCGGATGAGAAAGTGCCAGAAACGGTTCGACCGCTTGTAGAGGTATGACATCGCCAGATACGGCACGACCGCAGAGGCCTGCGACGGCCGCCGCCGCCAGATCGAGGTATGCGAAAACAGTCTCTGATAGAGCCAGCCGTAGCCTTGCTGCAAATCGCCGGTCGACATCCGCTTCGGCCGAAACACCACGTGCGCCGTGTCGTAGCGGCTCCAATCCCGGTGGAGCAGCCGGCCCTCGCGCTCCATTTGGTGAAACAGTGGAGTGCCCGGATACGGTGTGAGGATGTGAAATGTCGCGCACTCCAGCCGGTTCGCCTCGATCCACTCCGCGAGCGTCGCGAAACAGTCGCGCCGGTCCCCGTCGAACCCGAGCACAAAGCTGCCGTTGACCTGGATGCCGTGGTCGTGGAGCAGCGCCACCCGCCGCGCGTAATCGGCGGTGCGCGGCGTGCGCTTGCGGGCGCCGGCCAGGTTCTCGTCGGAAAGCGATTCGAACCCGATGAACACGCCGGTGCAGCCGGCGAGCGCCATCTCCCGCACGAGCGTGGGGTCGTCGGTCACATCGAGCGTGACGGCGGCGCTCCAAATCTTCTGCAACGGCCGCAGCGCGCGGCAAAGTGCGCGCAGATAATCGCGTTTCGAGCCGAGATTGTTGTCGACGAAGACCGCGTACGGCTCGCCGTTCGCCGCGAATTCACCGACGACCTGTTCCGAATCGCGCACACGGTAGGGCATCTTGAGCCCATCGGTGGAGAGATAGCAAAAGCCGCAGCGATTGTGGCAGCCGCGCGTGGCGATGAGACTCGTCGAGGTGAGAAAACTTCCCCGCGGCAGCAGCGAGCGGCGCGGGGGCGGATCATCGCGGTACGCGGTTTCGTAGGTGGCCGCGTAGCTTCGTTGCAATGCGCCGCGCCCGATGTCGCGCAGGATCGCCGGCCACAATTGCACGCCATCGCCGATCGCCAGGGCATCGGCGTGCGGCGCGGCCTCCGCGGGACACGAAAGCACGTGCAACCCGCCAAGCACGACCTTCGAGCCGCGCGCGCGATACCAGGCGGCCAGCGCGTACGCGCGCTCCGCGAAAGTCAGGTGGACGGTGATGCCGACCACCTGCGGCATGGGCGTCCAGGGCGGCCGCCCCTGCAGCAGATTCTCATCCCAATAGGCGAGCCGCCAGCACGGCGGCGTCGCGCCCGCGATGCTGGTAAGCGCCAGGCTCGGGGTGAGCACGTGCTTGCCGAAGCTCGCGTGCGGATCCTTTGGATAAAACGGGTTTATCAGCAGCGCGTAGAACGGTTCGACTGCCACGGGCGGTGCGTCGGGCTCGAGCAGCGGTGGCGTCACCATCGCCGGCGGGAGCCACCGGTGTTTCAGCACGGTGCGAAACGGTTCCTCGGGGGAGATCGCGTGCGCTTTCATGCCGGTCGTTTCTGGGATCGCGAGTGAACAGCTGTCGGCCGAAACGGCGCCGCGCAGTCCGTGCGGCCGAAGATCGCCCGCTCAAGTTCAAGGCGGAGGGTTCTCATTCGCACAGGATGAGGCAACGGTGTGAAGCCGTGATGAAGCGGCGGAGAAATCCGGATGAAATCGTGCGGGCGACGGTGGACGGCGACCTCCGGGCGCCGTCTGGTTCCGCAGCACGAACGCGCCCGGAGGTCGCGTTCCACCTGAATCCCAGGAGACAGCACCGTCCGTGTAGCGGCGAGCACCAGCGAGCCGGGAGCGTGCTAGACGGACTCGCTGGCGCTCGTCGCCACAAGCTGATTTCTCCCTGTCATGGAGAACGAGCTAATCACGAATTCCGTGTGTTCGGTGGGCCCACCGCCAAACATCGCCGTCCTCTGTCCGTCCCTCGCCTTCCGCCCCCCTACCACTCCATCTTTTCGCGCGGCTCCGGTAGCGGCAACTCGCCGAGCTTTCCGGCCGCGGAAACGACCTCGTAGGCCGTGCGGAAATGCAGTTTCGCGTACTCTCCGAGCGCGCGGGCGCCGAACTTCTCGATGATCCGGAGCCCCTGCTCCTTCACCAGCGGCCCGGCGCCCTTCTGCAGTTTTTCGCCCAACCGTTTCGAGAGAATCACGATCTGCCGCTGAAACTCCGCGCGCGCGACGATCGAGGCGGCGGCCACGACGGGATCCTCTTCCGCCTTCGTGCGCATCTTCAGCTCGAAATCCTTCACGCCCTTCTTCGCGAGCTCGCGCTGCGTCAGCGGCTGCTTGGAGAACTGGTCGAGCAAACCCCACGGCACGCGTTTCGCCGAAAGCGCCTGCTCCAGCGCCGTGGCGTGCTGCCACGCGAGCAGCCGGTTCAAGTTCGCCCCGGGCCGCGCCATCAGCTCGTTGTACTTCGGCATTCCGCAAAACACCGTGCGCACCACCGCGCCGTGCGTTTCGCGGATGATCTGGTCGAGCCTGATGATCTGCATCTCGGCGATCTTCTTCGAGTCCTTCACGCCCGCCTTGATCCAGGACTCGATCGCCGGCTGGTCGGCGATCACCGTCGCGGCCACCACCGGCCCGAAGAAGTCGCCCTTGCCGCTCTCGTCGAGCCCCGCGTGCGATTCGAACCAGTCCGGGTGCAACACTTCGTCGTAGCCCAGCTTCGCGGCGCCGGTCACTTCCGGCTCGATGACATCGCGGACGAAGTCCTCGGTGCCCTTCCCCGCGATGACGACCTTGCCGCTGGTGTACGCGGAGACGTTCACCTTCAAATGGTCGGCCTTGAACGCGAAGCGCGTGTACGCGACCTCGAAGGGCGTCCACCCGCGCGCCACCACAATCGCGCGGAGTTTCTCCATTTGCGCGTCGTCGAGTTTGACGGTGTAGGACGCGAGCTTCTTCGGCGGTTCGGGTTCGTCGTTCGGTCGCTTCGGCATTGGCGGAAGTTGGCCACAAAAAGGCGCAAAGAAGCACGAAAATAAAAGGAGACTTCAGCTCCCCGGGTTTTTGTGCCTTTTCGTGCCTCTTCGTGGCTAAGCCTTCCCCTCTCATTGCCGGCCGAGTCGATTTTCAGTCGGCGCTGCTCGACTGGTACCGCGCGAATGCCCGCCGGCTGCCCTGGCGCGAGTCGCCGTCGCTCTACAAGACGGTGGTGAGCGAGTTCATGCTGCAGCAGACGCAGGTCAAAACCGTGCGGCCCTATTTCGCGCGCTGGCTCGAGACGCTGCCCGACTTCCGCGCGCTGGCGGCGGCCTCCGAGGAACAGGTGCTTAAATTGTGGGAGGGCCTCGGCTACTACTCGCGCGCCCGCAACCTGCACCGACTGGCGAAAGCCATGGTCGCGCGGGGTGCGCCGCCCCGTACGCCGGCCGAATGGCGTGAGTTGCCGGGCGTCGGACCGTACACGGCCGCGGCAATCACCAGCATCGCGTTCGACCATCCCGCGGCCTGCGTCGACGGCAACGTCGTGCGGATTCTCGCGCGGCTCACGGCCGATGGCACGGAGTTTCGCGATTCCGCCGCCGCCTCGAAGGCGTTCGCGCCGCTCGCGGATGCCCTGCTCTCGCGCGAGGCCGCCGGCGAACACAATCAGGCGATGATGGAACTGGGCGCCACGGTTTGCCTCCGGCAAAAGCCGTTGTGCCCGACGTGCCCCGTGCGCGGACTCTGCGCGGCCGGGCGTCGCGGCGACCCGGAGGCGTTTCCGCGACTGGCGGCCAGGCGAATCGAGCAACGCACCGTCACGCGGGTGTGGTGCGAGCGCCACGGCGCGTTGCTGCTGCACCGGGCCGCGGCGAGCGCGAAACGGCTCGCCAACCTGCACGAACTGCCGACCGCGGAACAGGCGGGCCTGAATGGAACGGCGCGCCGGGGCGATTTGCTCGCGATAAAGCGGCGGGCCATCACGCGATTTCAAATCACCGAATCGATTCACCGCGTGTCGGCGCGGTCGCTGCGCCGCCAGCCTGGCCCCGAACTCGTCTGGGTCCGTCTTGGCGAACTCGATACGATCAGCCTCTCAGGCCCGCACCGTCGCTGGGTGACGGAGATTTTGACCAGAAAGGCCGCGCCTTAATGGGCGCGGCTACATCGCGGGAGTAGCCGCAGTCGCGTAGCCGCGCCCATTAAGGCGCGGCCAAACGGGTCGCCACGTCAGAAACTCCCCTTCACGCCGGCGGTCCACAACGGCGCGTAGTCGTCCCGCTGGCGGAACCGGGCAAAACGTGGCGTGTTCGGGCCATAGACCTTCTGGTCTTCCGTCGCGTCGTTGATGTTCCGCATCGCGAAGAAGAACCCGAGCGAGCGCCGGAAATAGTATTCCCCGCTCACATCGATATACAACCGCTTGGGCCGGTAGTTGTACGTGCCAGGCTCGAGGCTGGCGCCGGTCACCACTCCACGGCGCTGGATTCCCCGATAGTTCTCGTTGATGCGAATGTTGAACTTGGGCCGGGAGAAACTCAGGCCCCAGTTCAGGACAAACGGATTCATATCGAGAAAATTATCCGTGCCCCTCGCCCGCTGGGAGCTGAAGTTGCTGAAGAACTGCACTCCGCGCGCCCACTGCGGCAGGAACGTCAGTGCCTGCTTGTAGTCGATCTCGAAGCCCTTCATGCGGACGGTCCGGGGATCGTTGAACTGGGTCGAGACCAGGTACTGTCCGTAGGACTCTTCATCGAGCCCATAGGCCTCGAGGAACCCTGGCTCCACGCGGCTCACGACCGTCTGGAAGAAATTCTTGTAGTCACGCACGAAGCCGCCGATCGACAACTGCCCGACGTTGCCAAAATAATATTCGAGCCGGGCCATGTACGACTCCGCCTGCCACGCCTTGATCGAGACGTTGTTCACGGTGATGCGATCGTTCGGGTTGAACAACTCGATGTTCGGCACCGTGAGGCCGCCGGCGTATTGATTGAAATTCGGCCGGCCGACCGTCTGGTAATAGGCACCGCGCGCAATAAGGTTCTCGAGAATGTTGTAGCTGGCATTCACGCTCGGGAAGAGCCGCAGATATTCCTTCTTCGCGTGATACCCGCGATCGATCAACGTCGCCTGCGTGTACGGCAGCGTGCCGGTCGGCGCGATCAGGACCGGCGTCCGCACGCCCTGGGCATTGGTCGTGAAGATCGGGTTGCCCGCGGCATCCCGGGCCAGCCCGCGCGTCGGATCGGTCAGCGGGCCTTGGGCGCTGATGTTGGTCTGTTCGGCCCGCACGCCGGTCACGATCTTCAGCCGGTGGTTGAACAGCGTGATGTCGCCGCGGAAGAACGCGGCGGAGATGGTTTCCTGCGCCCATTTCGACGCGTTGGTCACCGAAGTATAGATCGTGTTGGCGTTCTGGGTCCAGTCGCCGGAGCTGTTGAGGTAATTTGCCCAGAGCTTGCCGTTGTCGACATGCTGCTGCTTGGGCAGGCCGAAATCAGGGATGCGCTCGGAATAGGCCACGTCCAGGAACGGCACCGGGCTGTCGTCATTCACCAACCCGGCCTGGGTGGTCGGTGTGGTGCTGGCGCGCTTATCCGCTCCGACATACGTGTACGTCTCCGTCCCGACGCCGCGCAGGTCGCGGGCCCGCTGGCGAATATCGGCCCCGACCTTGAGTGAAATCGGGATTTCGCGGACCATGAAGTCGCGCCGGATGTTACCATACGCCTGCCGCGTCGTATCGTAGGTGCGCTGGCGATTGCTGTTGGCGGACACGAGCGAGTAATTCTCGATTTTCGTCGGGTCCACCACCTGGCCGTTGGGATCGAGGATAGTGATCCTCCCCGGGCGAAGATAGAAGATGTCGTCGAAGAGAATCTGCACGTTGTTGCGCTGGATCGTCATGCCGTTGAAGGCGCCGCGGTCGATATCCTGATAATGGATGCGGGAGCTGCCGTAGCTGACGCCGGCGTCGGATTTCCAGAGCGGCCCCTCGTGCAGCCAGCGCAGCGAAGGCGCGTAGGTGCGGCCGGGGCGCCAGCGGCCGCCGTTGGAGATGGCGACCTGCCCCGCGTTGATTGCGGTGCCCGTGGTGGGAAACGTGCTCACTTCGCCCCACGTGTGATCCTGGCCCCAGTTCCCCGGCGCGACGCGGTTGATCGTGTAAGTCTGCGTCCGCGTGGCGAAGTGCTCCCGCAGCGCGCCGTACTGGAACCCGAACGAGAGCCGGTCGCGGCGTGACAACCGGTAATCGATGGTGGTGGAGAACGACTGGCGGTCGGTGTCCTTGCCGCTGTCGCGCCACGAGAACACCGCGAGGTACGGGTTGTCGGGTGTCGTGGCCGGCCGGCCGGTGAACGAGGTGGCGGTGGTGTTCGACGCGATGCCGGCGCCAACCCATTGCATGGCGGTGTTCGGCTGCTGCGTGTATTGCAGCGAATAGCCGGCCGAAACGGTGAAGCCGAAATTCTTGTTCACCGGCACGACGGCCGACACGTCGAAGCTCGGGTGAATCTTGTAGGTCCACTGGCCCCAGCCTGGCCCCGGCGAGCGGTGCAGGAATGCACGCTCGGCGTCCTTCATCATCCACGCGACGCTGTAGTTGTAGCTCGGCTTGTTGCGCTCGAAGGCGCTGCGCGGCACGAAATTCACCGAACCCGCGAGCGAGGAGCCGGAGGTTTCGGGCGTCGGCGCGCGGTTCACCTCGATGCGGGCCACATTGTTGATCGAAACCTGATCGAGCTCGACCTGGCGGCCGGTGCCGGCCCCCGCGGCGCTCGCCATGTCGAAACCGCCCATCGAAATCGGCACATTGTCCGCCGGCACGCCGTTGATCGAGAAACGGCGGGCGTCGCCGCCGGTGTAGTCGCTCGTGATGCCCGGCAGGAACTTCATGAACTCGCCAATGCTGCCGTCCGCGATGGTGCCGAATTCGTCGGCCGAGACGACGTTCACGATGTTCTTCGCGAAACGCTGCTCGTTGATGGCGATCGCCGCCCCGTCCATCTCCTTCGACGACGAGACGGTGAAGGCGTCGAGCTTCACGACCTCGCCCGCCGCAGCGTTGCGGCCGCCGCCAGCGAACGTGATGTCACGCTGCAGCGTTTCCCCGGCGCTGACGGTGACCCGCTCGGTCTGGGTGCCGCGGCCCGTGTAGAAAATCGTCAGCACGACGGGACCGGCCGGGACGGTGTTCAGCCGGTATTGTCCGGTGGCGTCGGTCTGCACCTCGAGCTTCGTGCCCTCGACCGTCACGCGCGCGTTCTCGAGGTATTCACCGCGCCGCGGATCGAACACGCGGCCTTCGATGGTGCCGGTCGCGGCGGTTTGCGCCATCAGGCGCGGCCCAACGGCCATCAGCGCGGCAAGCAGGCATGCGCGCAGAAGCAAATCCAGGGTACGAGTCGCAGCGTATTTCATGGAGAGTAAGGATGCCGGCGCGCAGCGGTCGGCCGCGGCGCCCAGGAGAGGTTTTCGGTGTTGGGGGCAGTTCCGCTCGGTTTGGTCAAAACCGGTCAGCGCCGACAAACAACGGCACGCCGCCGCCACGGACAAGTGAAATAGTCCGCCGCCGCAACCAATTCGTCGCCCTCACCCCGGCGCGAAGCACGCGATTACCCCATCCGCGTGATCAGCGTGATCCGTGGTGGATCGCCTGGTCGAATTAGTCGGAACTCCCGAGGTTCGCCGCGGATCACGCCGAGCACAGACATCTACCGCGGAGTACGCGGACCACGCGGAAAATCGAGCCCGTGGCATCCGGCTGAGCCGCGGAAATCAAGCGAAAGCTGCTCCGCGTGATCTGCGTGATCCGCGGTGGATCGATTGTATTCTGCGTTGTCCGCGGTCGCCTTACGCCCGGCTCGCGATCAACGCCTCAATCCGCTGTTTCGAGCTGCGCACATCCTCGACGGCGACGCGCGGACTCAATTCGAGCGTCAGCAGGTGCTCCGGCCGCCAGAACTCGCTCACCATCTTGAAATCGACATGCCCGCCGCCGACCGGCTGGTGATCCTGCCCCTGGGCGTTCACATCGTGGAGGTGAAAGCCGATCGTCCGCGGCGCGAGTTTCTGGAGATGCTCGCGGTGACTGAGCAGCCCCATGCCCTCCTTGATGTCCGCGTGGCCGGTGTCGTGCCAGTAGCCCACCGGCACGCGATCGGGATATGACGCGAGAAATTCGACGTAATCGCCGTCGAGCGGCAGCTCCTCGAACTTCTCGCGATTCTCGAAGCCCAGCTTCACGCCCTTCTGCGTGGCGTACTCGAGGATTTCGTCGATGCTGGCCTTGACCTGTTCCCAGAATGGCGGCATCCGCTTCCGCAGCTTCACCAGCGATTTCTGCAGCAGCGCGTGGTACGTCTTGTCCTCGGGCTTGCGGCCGGCGTCGGGGTTTTCCCGCAGGTAATCGCGCAGGTCGCGCGCCGGGTTGAACCAGAAGAAACTCACGCTGCCGAGGTGGCAGACCACGGCTTTCGCCTTCACCTGCGCCGCGAAATCCAGCGTCCGCTTCGTGTGCCGCAGCCACTGATCGTGCTCGCGATGCTCGCTCGCCGAGGGCTCGAAAAGATTCGGCGCCGCCTGCACGACCCCCGTCGGCAGCGGACAGAAATTGTGCGTCGAGCTCACCTTCACGATGCCCTCGTCCACCGCGCGAATAATGCCCGGCACGAGCGTGATCCGGATGCCGTGGCTGAGCTCGACCTGCTCGAAGCCGAGCGCCGCCATCTCCTTGAGCATCGCGTAGCCATCCTGATGCCGGTGCGAACACCAGCTGGTGGAGAGGGCTAGGTTTGGCTTCACACGTACAGCGGCCGTAGACGACACGAGGCGTGGGCAAGTTGCACGAGCGAAATCGACTTACAACAAAAAGCCGCGCCCAGACGATCGGGGCGCGGCGGAAATAACGAGAGATTAACCCGGGGGGTTACTCGGCGTAACGGCGGCGCAGCATCTGCGTGAACGCCTGCACCTTTTCCTTGCGGCGGCGACGCTCGCAGGGCTTTTCGTAGTAACGCTTCGCGCGAGTGCCTTTGATGATGTTCTCGCGATCGAGCTTCTTCTTCATGCGGCGCAGCGCACGGTCAATCGGCTCGTTCTTGCGAATCTTGATTTCGATGGGCATGTGACAGACGTAGGCGGACGATGGTGAAAGGAAAAGCCGTTTAATAGGCCGGGCGACGCGGCCGCCGTCAATGGCTTTTTTAGAGTAGCGCCGGCATCCTGCCGGCAAGTGGGCTGCGGCCTCCATCCGCAGACTCATCAGCTGGAAGTCGATGCCACTCGCAATGCCGGCAGGATGCCGGCGCTACGTTCAGGCCGCTGCGATCGCCGACGACGCGCCGATGCGCCCTGAAAACGGGTTGCAGGCGGGCCCTCCAAGTACGCGCGGAAGATTAGGCCGCTGTGTTTAGAACGACCCCTTGATCCCCGCAGAGATCAGCGCGCCGTATTCGGACGTCCGCATCTGCCGCGCATACCCGGGCGTTTGCGAGCCGTAGCGCAGGCGGACCGCGTTCGCGTTGAACACATTCTTGATGTTGGCGGCAAACGACAGCCGGCGGGTGATCGCGTATTCGAGCGTCAGGTCCATTTGCGTGACCGGCTTGCTGTAATCGCGGCCGTCCGGCCCAAACGAGGTCTGCAGCGACCCCGGTGCCTGGCCGCGATAATTCCAGCGGACGGTCACCGCCGTCCGGTCCTTGCGGAAGACCGCTCCCCAGTTCGCCGTCGTCGGAATGAAGGTGGAGAAGTTCGCCGATTGATTGCCCTCCAGCCGAAGTTTCGTGCCATTCGCGAACACCGAGAAATACCGGCCCCAACCGCCGAGCAGTTCGAGCGTGTGCCGCGCGCTGAATTCGAGACCGGAGACGCGCGCATTGCCCGCGTTGAACTTCGTCCGGATTTCGTAGCCGACGTAGCGCGGATCGAGCTCGAGGTCGGCGAGGTCCGCCGCCGTCGCGATCTTCGAACCGTTGCCAAAAAAGCCCGAGATGTTCTTGCGAAACGCGCCCGCGCTGAACATGCCGCCGCGCGTCGTGTAGTACTCCATCGACAGATCGAAATTATCCGCGGTCCACGGCTTGAGGTTGGGATTCGTGACCGTGATCGTCCCGGGCAACGCGTCGGGATTCGTGAAGTCGGTGTTCTCCTGGATCGTGGTCGAGGCGATGATGTCGCCGAAGTTCGGCCGGCCATACGTGTAGGCGTAGGCCGCCCGCGCGAGGAGGTTTTCCGTCACGTTGTAGGTGAGATGCACGCTCGGGAAATAGTCGCTGTGGATTCCGCTGCCGTGCGCGGCGCGCTCCTTGCGCGTCAGCCGCAACTCGTCCATCGACCCCACCGCGCCCGCCTCCGGCTTGCGGATCAACGCGCCGGTCGAGGTCCGCGCGAGCGTGCCATTCGCGTTGTGCACAAACACCGCGTTCGGGTCGCTGAAGGGGCCGTAGCCGTCGTCGAGCGTCCGCTCGTAGCGCACGCCGGCGAGCACGTTGAGCCGGTTCCGCCACAGCCGCGCCTCGCCCTGGGCGTACAGCGCCGAGACGGTTTCGTCGACGTAGAGCGAATTCTGGATCCGCGAAAGCTCGGCCGCGACTTCCTGCGCCGGCGTCATGCCGAACAGATTCGGATTCGCGCGCCATGCATCGACCGCGCGGTGCGGCGACGTCCATGGCACGTGCTTGTAGCCAAAGGGCGAACCTTTCGCATTGAAGGTCGTCGCGAGATAGGCCGCCGGCGACTCGGCGGTGGCGGGGTTGCCGTCAACGCCATTGTAGCTGAGCACCGGATTCCAGCGCCGGCCGTTCATCCATTGCATGCTGCGCACCCCGCCGACCTGGATCGCGGCGGGGATCGGCAGCCAGGGCAGCTTGCGGCGGACGGAGGCGTCGATCGACTCGACGCCCGTGCGATAAAAGTACGCCGCATCGTTCGCGCCGGTCAGCACGTAGTTGTTGATGTCATACAGATCGATTTCCTGGTTGCTGGCGTTGAACGCCCGGGTCGAGCCGGGCCGGTCGGCCGTGAGGTCGGCGAACGACACGCGCACGGGATCGCGCAGCGAGATGTTCAGCCCGTTGAAGGTGCCGTCGTGCGCGGCGTTGAAGTCGAAGCGCCGCGTCATGTTCAGACTCACGCCCGAGTTCACTGTCCAGTCGCCGTTGTCGAACCGGTACCGGGTGTTCGCCCCCGCGGCGATCGCGCTCTGCTTCTGGTACCCGCCACCCATCGTGACGGCGCCGCGGCCGGTCGCGCCGTTGGTGAAGGTCGGGCCGAAAGTCATCGGCACGCCCGTCGCCGGGGTCGGCGTGCCGTTGGTGCCCGCATTCTGCGTCCAGGTGTTGGTGCCGATGTCGACGTACAGGTTGTTGCCGTTCGCGCCGAACGAGAGCACCGAGTTCGGTGTGACGCGCCAGTCGAGTTTCAACGTGAGCGATTTCCGCCGCTTGTCGCGCGGCCCGTCGATCAACTGGAACTGCTGGAAATACGGGTTCGCGATCGTGGCACCGGTGCCCGTGCCGCCGGTGGTCCACGTCGTGCCCGCGATGTGCTGCTCGTTGTACTGGTGCGACGTGTCGCCGGTGACGACGAGGCCGAGATTCTTGTTGATCACGATCGTCGCATCAAACGTGAACGCGGGGAAGATCAGGTAGACCTTGCGGTCGAATGAAATCGGCGCCTTCGAAAAGGTGAGGTCGTCGGAGTTGGCTTGCAGACTGACCCCGTAGTTCACGTGCGTGCCGCCCGCGTGATCGAATGAACTCTTGCTCACGAGATTCACCGAGCCGCCCATCGAGTCGGCCGGATTCGCCGGCGTCGGCACCTTCGTCACCTCGATCCGTGCGAGATTGGTCAGCCCGAGATGATTCAGCCGCGTGCCGCGCGTCGCCGAGAGATCGCCGCCGGCCAGCGGCGCGCCGTCGCTCGAGTAGTTCGTCAGCGCGCCGCCAAACCCGCGCGCCGAGACACCCGAGACCTCGATGTCGCTGTACTCGACCGTGAGCCCCGGCACGTACTTGAGAAAATCGCCGAGGTTGCCGCCGGTGATGTCGCCGAACGCATCGGTCGATACCACGTTCTTGATGTTCGGCGCCGACCGCTGCTCGTGCGTCGCAATCTCCTCCGCAATGACTTCCTTGCCGGAGACGGCGAAACGCTGCATGCGCACGATGTCGGAGCCGACCGCATTCAGCGTCACGTCCAGCGTCACGGCGTCGCCCGCCGGCACGTTGATCGTACTCTCGCTCATTTGCTGGCCGGTATAGGTCACCTGCACGACGGCGGGACCGCTCGGGATGTTGGTCAGCCGGTAGAATCCAAACTGATCGGACAATGTGGATACGTTGCTTCCCTTCAGCGCGATCTCCGCGTTGTTGACATACTGGCCGGAGGCGAGCTGGACGCGGCCAGTGATCGCACCGGATTGCGAGGTGGACGTCGTCTGCGCGAAACCGGCCACGCAAAGCAGCGGGAGGAACACGAGCCGGTAAAGCCGGCTCGACAATAAACCACGCGGTGGGGTGATCATGGCGTCAGGTAGTTCGCACGCCGTGATCGGGCCGGCAGGTCAATTGCTGGCGGGAATCGCTGCGCGCAGGGGTGAATGCGGTGGGCTTGGGTGAGATCAGCGGTGCGGCTGATGTCGGGGTGGACCCGCAACGCGCTGCTCCTCGCAGGCTGAAACGCACGAGCGAATCGTCAAATTCCAAATCGACACATTTGATCGCGACGAACACCGTCGGCTGGCGCGCTCGCCCAAAACCCCGATCTCCACTTCGCGCATGTTACCGCCTGACCCTCTCCGCTCCGGATGGATGTCCCGCTTATGGCCGATCGCCGCGCTGCTCGCTGCGGCGACGCTTCTGCCGCCGCTCGCCGCCGCCGAACTGCGCGCGGGTCGCGCCAAGGTCGTCATCACCCCGCCGGTTGGCGCCGTGATCGGCAATTCGTACGGCATCTCCGTCTCCACCGGCGTGAGCTCCGATCTCCACGCGAAGGCGGTCGTTTTCGAGGTCAACGGCGTAAAGGCAGCGATCGTCGCGTGCGATCTGATCAGCCTGCACCGGCCCATCGTCACCAAGGCGCGCGCGCTCATCGCGGAAAGAACCGGCATCGCGCCCGATCACGTCATCCTGGCCGCGACCCATTGCCACGCCGGGCCGCAAACGCATCCCCCGCTCTACACGCTCGTCGCCGACGAGAACGCCCGGCAACTCAGCGCCGCGTATGTCGAAAGACTCCCGGGTCTCATCGCCGAGAGCGTCCGGCTCGCCGAGGCGGACCTGCAGCCGGCGCGCCTCTCCGCCGGCCGCGGACGCGAGGACACGATCAGTTTCAACCGCCGCTATCTGCTGAAGGACGGCACGGTCACGATGGGCGCCCGCCCGTCCGACGTCGTGCGCCGCGCCGGCCCGATCGACCCGGAGGTCGGCGTGGTCTATGTCGATTCACCCACCGGCACCCCGCTCGTCACGATCGTGAACTTCGCGCTGCACGTGGCAATCGTCACCGGCCCGAAGTTCTCCGCCGATTACCCACACACCGTATCGGAAGCGCTGCGACGCGTGAAGGGCGATGGCATGCTGACGATTTTCCTCAACGGCACGTCCGGAAACATCAACCACGTCGACGTGCTGCGCACCTCACCCCGGCTGAACGGCGAGCCGGAAGCGGCGCGCGTCGGGACCGTGCTCGCCGCCGCCGTCTTGAAAACCTATCACGCGCTGCAGCCGATCGACGCCGCGCAGCTGCGCGTCGTCACGCGGCCGGTCCGCGTGCCCACCCTGCCCGCGCCCTCGGCGGAACGCGTCACCGAGGCGCAGGCCGTGCTCAAGCGTTGGGGCCAGGGCGCAGCGTTCACCGACGTCATCCACGCGTGGCGCGATCTCGATCTCGCGCAGTACAGCCACGACGGCCTCTGGGACAGCGAGGTGCAGGCGATCACGTTTGCGCGCGACCTCGCGCTGGTCGGTTATCCCGGCGACTCGTTCGTGGAGATGGGCCTCTTCATCAAGGAGAACTCGCCCTACGCGTTTACGTTCGTCACCGAGCAGTCGACCAATGGGTCGCTCGGCTACATTCCAAATGAAAAAGCCTTCCCGGAGAAAGCCTACGAGGTCGAAAGCTCGCGGCTCGCCCCCGGCGGCGGCGAGATGCTCGCGACCGCGGCGAGCCGGTTGCTGACGGAATTGTTTCCGCGGCCGTAGCGCTTTTGGCATTGAGCTCCCGCGGCCGACGGGCGGCAAATTGAAATCGATGAGAAGAACGTTGCCCCACACGGTCTTCACGATCGTCGCCCGCCTTCAGGTCGCGGCGCTTTTCCCGATCGGCGCGGCCACCTCGCAGGCCGCCGATGCCACCACACCGAACCCGCCGTCCGCCGTCAATTACCTCAAGCGGCTGAGCCTGGAAGAACTGCTGAAGATTGAAGTCACGAGCGTCTCGCGGCGGCCCGAGCCATTTGCCGCCACCGCGTCCGCCATTTCGGTGCTGACCGGCGACGAAATTCGCCGGACCGGCGCGCTCACGCTGGCTGACGCGCTGCGCTTCTCGTCCGGCCTGCAGGTCGCGCGCATCGACGACCGCACCTGGGGTGTTGCGTCCCGCGGTTTCAATTTGAACGCATCGAACAAGCTGCTCGTGATGATGGATGGCCGCAGCCTCTACACCCCGCTTTTCGCCGGCGTTTTCTGGGATGTGCAGGATACCGAACTCGCCGATCTCGACCGCATCGAGGTGGTCCGCGGTCCCGGCGCCACGATGTGGGGCGCGAATGCGGTGAACGGCGTGATCAGCATCGACACCAAGAACGCCCGCGACACCCAAGGCACCTTGATCAGCGCCGGCGCGGGCAATGAAGAGCGGCAGTTCTCCTCGTTCCGCCACGGGCTGCGCGTCACGGACGGGGTTTTCGCCCGCGTGTACGCGAAGCAATTCTATCGTGACGATCTCCGGACCGCGACCCACGTCGACACGCAGAACGACTGGCAGATGTGGCAGGGCGGCTTCCGGATGGACGGCGAGCATCTCGTGGCGGCCAACGACTGGACGCTGCAGGGCGATCTTTATCACGGATTCATCGGCTCACCGGCGCGACTCAACACGCGACTGGCCGGCGGCAACCTGCTCGGGCGTTTCGAACATCGGTTCGACGCCGACACCTTCGGCCAGCTCCGCGCTTATTATGATCGCGTCGAGCGATTCGCGCCCGGCCAATTCGGGGAAAGAAGGAACACCTACGACATCGATGCGCAGCTCAACACGATCGTGGCGTCCCGGCACCACGTCGTCGTCGGGGGGACGGGCCGGTCATCCGCGGACCGCACCTTGGCGACCGGCTCGATCCGGTTTTCGCCGCCCGACCGGCGGATGGAAGTCGCGAGCGGGTTTGTGCAGGACGAGATCCTGTTCGATCAGAATCGCGCCGGGCTCACCCTCGGGGCGAAGTTCGAACACAACACCACCACCGGCTTCGAGTTCCAACCGGCGGTGCGGGCCGCCTGGTGGCCGAACCCGAACCACACCCTCTGGGCGGCCATTTCCCGGGCGGCGCGCACGCCGAGCCGGTTCGACGACGACCTGCGCTTTGGCAACGCCACGACCGGCATCATCGTGCGCGGCGACCCGAATTTTCTCGCTGAGCGGCTGACGGCCTACGAGGTCGGCTACCGCACGCATCCCGCCGAGAAGTGGTCGTTCGACGTGAGCCTGTTCTTTAACGATTACGATCGGCTCCGCAGCCAGGAGTTCGCGCGCGAACCCGGCGTGCTCCTCGTGTTGCGCAACCAGCTCAACGCGCAAACGCACGGCGGCGAAGTGTCGGTCATGTCGCAGTTAACCGAGCACTGGCGGGTGCGCGCGACGTACGCGCGATTCGACAAGCGGCTGACCCCGGACCCCGGCAGCACGGATCCGACGCGCGGCAGCCAGGAAGGCAACGACCCGCGCCACCACGCGACGCTGGTGTCCAGCTGGGATCTCCCGCGGGGTTGGGAGTTCGACGCGATGGCGCGCTCCATCGGCGCATTGCCGAGTCCGGCCGTGCCAGCCTACACCGAGCTCGATTTGCGGCTCGGCTGGCGGCCAACTCCCGCCTGGGAACTCTCCGTCACGGGACAGAACCTGCTCGACCGGCAGCACCGGGAGTTCGGGCCGACCGGCGCGGCGACGGTCGAACTGCCACGCAGCTACTATCTCAAGGTGACATGGCGTCATTGAGGCGAACCGCGGCCGTCCGGCGCCACCGCGTTCTCTGGACCGCGGGGCTGGCGGCGTGGTTCGCGCTGTCCGGGCGCGGGCCGGCGGTCGCGGCGCCGGCGACTCCAGTTAACGAATACGAACTCAAGGCGGCGGCGATCTACAACATCATCCTCTTCACCGAGTGGCCGGCGTCGGCGTTCGACGCGCCGAACGCCCCGCTCGTCATCGCGATCGTCGGCCGGGGACCGGTCGCGGACGTTCTGCACCAATTGGTGCAAACCAGCGAATGGCGCGGCCATCCCGTCGTCGTGGAACAAGTCGCCGGCGCGCTGGGCGCCAAACGTTGCCACGTGCTGTACCTGGCGAGCTCCGAACACACCGCGTGGGCCCGCCTGCGGACCGCGCTCGCGAACACTCCCGTGCTCACGGTGTGCGCGTGGCCGGACTTCGCGCGGGCGGGCGGCATTGTGCAGCTCGGCATGGAACGAAACCGGTTGCGACTGACGATCAACCTGCGCGCGCTGAAGGCCGCCGGCCTCGCGATGAGCTCGCAGGTCCTGCGGCTGGCGGAGGTCGTCGGCGACTAGCCCGACTTCGTCCATTCCCCCGCAGGAATCGTCTGAGCGGTGGTGTAACGTAATACGTTACACCCGCCCGAAGGCTGGCGGCGCCCGGTTTCCGGATCGGCTCCAGCCCGTTCTGCCAATACGCTTGCTCCGCCGCGCGCGGCCACTTGGTTTGGCCTGCTTGCCGACCGCCGACAAAAATTTCGTCCATCTCCACGTTCACAGCGACTACAGCCTGCTCGACGGCTGCTGCCGGATCGACCGGCTGATGGAACGTGCGACCGAACTCGGCATGAGCGCGATGGCGCTCACCGATCACGGCAATCTCTACGGCGCGATCGAATTCTACAACCAGGCGAAGGCGAAGGGCATCAAGCCGCTGATCGGCTGCGAGCTCTACCTCGTCGAGACCTCGCGGCTCGAGAAGAACGGCCGCTCCGACGAGGGGAAAACGATTTTCCACCTCGGGCTGCTCGCGCAGAATCTCACCGGTTACCAGAACCTGCTGAAGCTCGTGTCGGATGCGCACCTGCGCGGTTTCTACTACAAGCCGCGGACCGACTTCGAGACCCTGGCGAAATACGCCGGCGGGCTGATCGGCTTCACCGGCTGCCTCGCTTCGCTGGTGCCGCAGCACCTGCTCTACGATCGTTACGACGAGGCGCGGAAGGCCTGCGGGCGCTTCGTCGAAATCTTCGGCCGCGAGAACTACTTCGTCGAAATTCAGGACCACGGGATTCCCGAGCAGAAGAAAATCATCCCCGGCCTGCTGAAGCTCGCGGAGGAATTCAACCTGAAGGTCATCGCGACCAACGACGTCCACTACGTCCGCCACACCGACGCCGGCCCGCACGACGCGATGCTGTGCATCCAGACCGGTGCGAAGATCGAGGAGGAGAAACGGATGCGGTTCAGCGGACAGGAGTTTTACCTGAAGTCGCGTGACGAGATGGCGCGGCTGTTCGACGAAGTGCCGGATTCGATCACGAACACGCAGCTCGTCGCGGACATGTGCGAACTCGCGATTCCGTTCCCCAAGGGCAGCGAGCGCTACCCGCGGTATCCGTTGCCGCCGGAAGTGAAGACGGATCGCGCGGGCTACCTGCGCGAGCTCTGTCTGGCGGGACTGAAGCAGCGCTACAATTTCGAGCATGATGCCGTCGCCGCCCGGCCCGTCGTGGCGGAGCGCCTCGCGAAACTGTCCAACCTGCCGCCGGGACAGAAACCGCAGGCGCCGGACTACAGCGGGCTCACGCTCGAGGAGGAACTCGTCGTGCGGATGAGCTTCGAACTCGCGATCATCAATGTCACCGGGTTCGTCGACTACTTCCTCGTCGTCTGGGATTTCATCGCGTGGGCGAAAAACCACGGGGTGCCGGTCGGGCCCGGCCGCGGCTCGGGCGCGGGCTGCCTCGTCGCGTATCTCCTCGGCATCACCAACCTCGACCCGATTCGGTTCAAGCTGCTGTTCGAGCGTTTCCTGAACCCGGAGCGCGTGTCGCCGCCGGACTTCGACATCGATTTCTGCATGCGGCGCCGCGGCGAAGTGATCGATTACGTGCGGAAGAAATACGGCGACCAGTGCGTGGCCAACATCATCACCTACGGCACGCTCGGCGCGAAGATGGTGATCCGCGACATCTCGCGGGTGCACAACCTGCCGTTCGCCGAGGCGGACCGGCTGGCGAAGATGGTGCCGGACGAGTTGAACATCACGCTGGAGGAGGCGCTCTCGAAGAGCGCGGAGTTGCGCGACGAGGTGAACAAGAATCCCGTCGCGAAGAGAATCTTCGACCAGGCGCGCGTGCTCGAGGGCATGGTGCGCAACACGGGCAAGCACGCGGCCGGCATCATCATCACCGACCAGCCGCTGGACGAATTCGTGCCGCTCACACTGCAGGAAGGCGACGTGACCGTGCAATTCGACATGAATGCGGTCGGCAAGCTCGGCCTGCTCAAGATGGACTTCCTCGGGCTGAAGACGCTCACCGTCATCGCCGATGCGGTCGACAACATCCGGCGGACGGCGAACCCCGACTTCGACATCGAGACGATTCCGTTCGACGATCCGAAGACGTACGCGCTGCTGAACGCCGGCAAGACGATCGGCGTGTTCCAGCTCGAGTCCGGCGGCATGCAGAACGCGTCGAAGCTCGTCGGCATTTCCAACATCGACGACATCAACGCAGTCGGCGCGCTCTACCGGCCGGGGCCGATGCAGTTCATCCCCGACTACGCCCGCGGCAAAAAGGATCCGAGCACGGTCGAGTACCCGCACCCGCTGCTGGAACCGATTCTCCGGGAGACCTACGGCATCATCGTGTATCAGGAGCAGGTGATGGAGTGCGCGAAGATCATCGCCGGGTACACGCTGGGCGGCGCGGACATGCTGCGGCGCGCGATGGGCAAGAAGGACGCCGAGGCGATGGCAAGGGAACGGATCAAGTTCGTCGAGGGCGCCCGGCGCGTGAACAACCTCGACGAGAAGAAGGCCGACGAGATCTTCGACCTGCTGAACAAGTTCGCGAGCTACGGCTTCAACAAGTCGCACTCGGCGGCCTACGCGGTCATCAGCTACCAGACCGGGTATCTGAAAGCCAACTACCCGGTGCAGTTCATGGCGGCCGTGCTCACGGCGGAGCTGGGCAACGCGGAAAAGGTATCCCACTTCGTCGCCGAGGCCGAGGCGATGGGGTTGCAGGTGCTCGGGCCGGATGTGAATGAATCGCGGGAAATGTTCACGCCGGTATTCCGCGCGGCTCCGCCGCGCGTTGAGAGTTCAGAGTCGAGAGTTGAGCGAAAAGACGCCGCCCACGGCCCCGGTCGCTCGACTCTCAACCCTCAGCTCTCCACGGCGGATGGCCGCCCGGCGGCCATCCGGTTCGGTTTGGCGGGAGTGAAGGGCGTCGGTGAACTGGCGGCCCAGCAGATCATCGCGGAGCGGGAGAAGAACGGGCCGTACGCGGACTTCGCCGACTTCGCGAAGCGGATCGACGGCCGCGCGATCAACAAGCGCGTGCTGGAGCACCTGGTGAAGACGGGGGCGTTCGATTTCAGCGGCGCGCCGCGCCGGCCGCTGTTCGAGGGAATCGACGCCGCGCTCGCCGGCGCCGCCGCCCAGGCGCGCGATCGCGCCGCCGGCCAGCACAGTTTCCTCGACCTGCTGTCGTCCGAGCCGCCGGCTCCGAAGCTCAAATCTGAGATTTCAAATTTAGAATCCGCCACAGCCAGCGGCGACGAGTTCCCGCCGCACGAGAAACTGGCCTTCGAGAAGGAGCTGCTCGGTTTCTACGTGTCGGGCCATCCGATGAACAACTTCGCGGGGCTCGCGGAGGCCATCGATACGTTCGCGGTCGACGAGATCCTGGCGCAGCCGGACCGCACGGAATTCCGGCTGTGCGGCATCGCCAGCAATCTCGCAAAAAAGCTCTCGAAGCGCGACAACCGCCCGTGGGTGGCGTTCACGCTCGCCACGAAACGCGCGGCGCTGCCGCTGAACATGTTCGCCGACGCGTTCGCGAACTACGGCCATGCCCTGGCCGAAAACGAGCTCGTGCTCGTGCAGGGCAACATCCTCGTCAACCAGGAGGGCGCGCGGATCAACGTGAAGGAGTGCTACCCGCTCGACACGCAGGTCGCCGGCCTGGTGAAGAAAGTCACGTGGCTGCTCGAACCGACGCATCGCGGCGTACCCGGGTTCCTGCGACAGCTGCGCGACACCTTGAACCAACAGGTGGGCGACACCCGCGTGGGGTTCGCCTTCGTGTTCGAGGGCCGCGTCGCGCCGTTTGCCGAGGCGAGCACGGCTTTGACCTGGAAACTGAACGCCGCGGCCTTCCAGGAGCTGCGGTCGCACCCCGCCGTCGCGGGCGTGCTGATCGAAACACGGCCGCTCGAATTGAAGCAGGAACGCTGGCGGAAACAGCGCGCGTAGGGTGGGCGCATCTGCCGGTGGTCGGTGATCGCCGCGGCCTGAACGTAGCGCCGGCATCTTGCCGGCATTGCGAGTCGCATCGACTTCCCGCCGATGAGTCTGCGGATGGGAGCGGCAGCCACTTGCCGGCAGGTTGCCGGCGTTACGCTTGAACGACCACTTGGCGACGCGCCCGCGCAGGGCAGGGACTTGCATTTTGGGTTTCGGGTTTTGCGTTTTGCGTCTACGCTCCGTCGTCTTGGAACCGAAAACCCAAAGCCCGAAACCCGCGACCCTCTCGGTCGATTCCGCCACGCTGAACCATGCCGCCCGCGCGCTCGCGCTGGTTGCGCCCGATCTCCCGGCCGACGCCGCGTTGCGCCGGTACCTCTACGGCGCGAAGCACCTCGGCGGGCGGGAAAAGCGCGCCATCAGCCGCGTCCTCTTCGCCTATTTTCGCTGGCTGCAGTGGCTGGACCCGCGCGCCTCGTTCCAGAAGCAGCTCGAGGCCGCGGCGACGCTGCAGCAGCGCTTCGACCGCGACCTCAAATCGTTCAAAGCGGAAACGCTGGCGGTCCGCGCCGTGCCCGAGTGGCTCCGCACGGAAATGGAGCTGCCGCCGGATTACCTGCGGCAGTTGCAACGCGAGCCGGCGTTGTGGCTGCGGGCGCGTCCCGGCATGGGCGCGCGCCTCGCGCACGAACTGGGTGACTGCGAACCCTCCGGGCGGGCGCCGGATGCGCTGCGTTACACCGGCGGGCAGGACCTGTTTCTCACCGCAGCGTTCCACCGCGGCGCGTTCGAGATTCAGGATCTCGCGTCGCAACTGGTGGGGCACGCCTGCGCCCCGCATCCCGGCGAAACATGGTGGGACGCCTGTGCCGGCGACGGCGGCAAGCTGCTTCACCTGGGCGACTTGATGGCGAACAAGGGCGTGATCTGGGCCACCGATCGCAGTGAACGCCGGCTCGCGGTGCTGAAGCGGCGCGCGGCGCGCGCGCAGCTTTTCAACTTTCGCAGCGCGCCCTGGGACGGCAGCGCGAAACCGCCGACCAAAACGAAGTTCGACGGCATCCTCGTCGATGCCCCGTGCAGCGGCGTCGGCACCTGGCAGCGCAATCCGCACGCGCGGTGGACGACGGGCCTGCAGGACGTGCGCGAGCTGGCCGCGGTGCAGCGCGCGCTGCTCGAGCACGTGGCCGGATCGCTGAAGCCGCGCGGCCGGCTGATTTATTCCGTCTGCACGCTAACGCGCAGCGAGACCGCGGGGGTGGTCGACGCTTTCAGCGCGGCGCATCCCGAACTCGAACCGCTGCCGTTGTTTGCCGGGGCCGGGGTCGCCGACGCCGGCCCCGGCTCGGCGCGCCCGGCTGCAGCGGCGGGCGAAGACGGGACGCCGCCACCGATGAGCGCGTCACGGGTGATCCTCTGGCCGCACGAACTGAATGCGAACGGGATGTTCATCGCCGCGTGGAGCAGGGTAAAATAAACGCGGATACGGTGCGGGCCGACTTCAACGACCTGCAGTCGGTGATCCACTACACGCGCGCCGCCCACGAGCTCGGGCTGTGGCAATCCGAACGCGTCTTGATCGAGCGCTTCTTTCCCGATCGCGCCGCCCCGCTGCTCGAGGCCGGCTGCGGCGCGGGCCGGGTCGCGATCGGACTCTGGGCGCTCGGCTACCGCCACCTCACCGCCTTCGACTTCGCCCAGGAACTCGTCGATCAGGCGCGCAGCCTCGCCGCCGAGCGCGGCGCCGATGCCATCCGCTTCCTCCACGCCGACGCCACGGACCTGAGCCAGGCTGGTCACGCATTACGTGACAAACCGGTCGATCTCCCCGGGCCCGAATGTCACGTATCATCTGACCGATCCCGCCTCACCCCAGAGGGGGATTTTCCCGTAATCCGTGAAAATGGGTTCGCCGGCGCGCTGTTCATGTTCAACGGGCTGATGCAGATTCCGGGGCGCGAGCAGCGGCGGAAGGCGTTGCGCGAGTTGCACCGGGTCTGCCGGCCGGGGGCCCCGCTGCTGTTCACCACGCACGATCGCGACGCGTCACCGACGGAGCGCGCGCTGTGGCGGCTGGAGACCCTCCGTTGGGTGCGCGGGGAGCAGGATCCGCGGCTGGTGGAGTTCGGCGACCGGTACTTCGAGGATCAGGCGGGGCGGACCTTCATGCACCTGCCCGACCGCCGCGAAATCCTGGAGGATCTTGCGGCCACCGGCTGGACGCACACCTACGACGCGATGCGCGGCGAGTTTGCGGGGGAATCGAAAGCCGTGCGCGCCTTCTCCGACGAATGTCGTTTCTGGGTGGCGATGCACGGTGCCGGTGCCAATTCGCGGGCAGGATAAGGTTCAATCCGAGCTCATCCTGGGCGGGTCGGTGGTGTAGGGGAACGGGTGAGCGTTTCGGGGCATGGTATCCGTCTTGACGAAATGCTCACGCGTTCCGCCACGGAAGTCATCGTTGCTCCACGGAAGCAGCCATGGAGTCTTTCACGCGCAGGGCTGCGATGTTGCCCGCCGCGGGACCGATCCACACCCAGTTTTCCGTGGACAAGCCACGCTTTGTGCATCTCTTTTGGCCGCCATGGCTCAGCCGGAAACGAAACTCACGTCGCCCGCAAGTCTCGCCCTGGATGCAATCCTGGTGATCGCGTTCTTCCTGTTCATCGGCTGGCTGGTGGCGTCGCATGTTCCGTCGAACGACAAGAGCATGATTCTGCTCTGGGGCGGGCTGTGCTCGGCCTGCATGACCGGAGTCTTCTGGATGTGCGTGCAGATGTTCCGCGTGGTCCTTCGGGCCCAGCGCGCCGACCGGCGTCGCTGAACGGAATCGGCGGTCGCCGGCGGCACCGTCCCCGGGAAACCTGTTGGCAAGGCGCGTGTCTCTGCGCGCACCCCACCGCCGCTGGCTGCAAATTCTGACGGGATTGTTAAGTGATCGCAGTTGCCTGCCGCGGCGCTTGGGCTACATTGCGACCCATCCCTCATGAATGCCGACCTCCCATCGGATTCGCCTTGGTGTTGGAGCGCCCGGGGCACTTTTGTCGCGGGTGTGGCCGTGCTGGCGCTCGCTGGTTGCGCGACGACGCACGAAGTGAAGGTCGACTCGCTCGCCAAGCCGAAAGCAGAGGCCGCCGTCTCCTACGAAATCAAGAACCGCAACCCGCTCGTCGCGGATGATTCGCTGCGTTACAAGGAAGCGGCGGGCATGGTGAAAACCGCGCTGTCGGGCAAAGGCCTGTACGAGGCGCCGCCCGGCGTGAAGCCGGACATGGTCGTCGACCTCGACTACGGCGTCGGACCGCCGCAGATGCGGAAGGAAACGGTTTCCGAGCCGGTTTACATCACGGTGCCCGGCCAGATTCGCGTCGAACGCGTGCAGGTCGGCACCGATTCACAAGGCCGCCCAATCTATCAGACCGTGACCGTGCAGGATCCGCCGACGACGGAGTTTGCCGGTTTCCGCGAGTACGTCGTGACCGTCGTCGTGTATGAGAAATACCTGAAGCTGTCGGCCCGCGAGAACAAGGAAGCGGCGGAGGGCCGGCCACCGGATGAAATCTGGACCATCGACGTCACGAGCGAGGGCGAGAGCCGCGACATTCGCAAGAATCTGCCGGTACTCGTCGCGGCGAGCATCGATTACATCGGCACGGACACGCACGGTCAAAAGACGATCAAGCTGAAGGACAGCAGCAGCGACATTGCCTTCGTCAAGAAGGGAATGTGAACCGGGTGGGGCCGGCTCTCCGAGCCGGCCTGAGTTCAATGGCGTGTGGAGCGAGTCGCCCCGGGCCTGCATCCCAGGCCGGCTCGGAGAAGCCGGCCCCACCCATCGACCGGTACTGATCGGTCGCCGACGAATCCGCTCCCACCTTCAGCCCAGCCGATCACCCGAACCGCGCCTTGCCCTGACGCTTCTTCTCGATCCGGGTCGAGATGATGATTGAGAGCTCGTAGAGCGCGTAGAGTGGCAGCGCAAAGATCGTTTGCGTGAAAGGGTCCGGGGTCGGCGTGACAATCGCGGCGATGATGAAGATCACCACGATGGCGTGGCGCCGATACTTGCGCAGAAACGCCGTGCTCATGATTCCGAGCCACACGAGCAGGATGATCACGAGTGGAAACTCGAACACGCCGCCGGAACCGAGCACGAGCCACGTCAGCGTCGTGAAATAGTTTCCTGCCGTCCACCGCACCTCGAGGCCGAACGCGTTGTTGAGTTCAACTGCCACGCGCACGGTGCTCGGCATCAGCAGGAAAAAGCTGAACGAGGCGCCAATCAGGAAGAGGACCAACGCCGAGATGCACAGCGGCAACAAGGCCTTGAGTTCGCGCTCGGTCAGGGCCGGCGACACGAATTGCCCGATGAAGAACAGGATGAACGGCGAGGCGAGGAAAAGCCCGCCGAAGACGCACATCTGGATCACGATGTTGAACACCTCGAGCGGCGAGAGCGTGCCCAACTTGGGATCGAGGGTCGGGTAGTCCTTCGCGACGTGGTGCAGCGGCCAGAGCAGCGCGTGATTGAACTCCGTGCAGAAAATGCCGACCAGCGTCGCGCAAATCAGGAACGCGACCAGGCTCTTGATGATGGTTCCGCGCAGCTCCTCGAGATGATCCCAGAATCCCATGGCCTTCTCGCGCGGAGCGGGCTTGTCCGGCAGGAGCTCGGCGGGGGCGTTAGGGTCGTCTGGTTTGTCTTTGGCGTCGCTCACGAAAATAGTGGAAGGGGTGATGGTGGGAACTTGCGCGTGGTGCGCAAGCACGCCGTCGACGGGCGACAGCCGATAGCCAATAGCGGATCGCGGAAACTCGCGGCCGTGAGCAGCCCGTTCACGCAGCGAGCCTGCGGCCGTCGGTGGACCAGCGGGGCAGTGTCATTTCCGGCCCCGCGAAGCTCTTGACAGCGGGCCGTGGCTTGAACCGCCGCGACGCCTTGATGGTGCGGGGCGTGGCTTGAACCGCCAGGGGGCGTCGTGACGCTGTGGCGCAGCCGAATGCGCACGCTTCGGTCGCGTCAATCGCAGCGCTGCTACTCGTCATAAGTCGCCCGAACCGAGGGCCGAGTCGGCCATTTGCCATCGGCCATTGGCTATTGCGGCGCAGCCGTTGCTGCGCCGTTGACAGGGCTGCCACCCAGCCTATTGCCTCTCGCTTTTCACGCGCCCGCACTGCGGTCGGTTCAAATTCAATTCCTCATCCAATGGCCGTTAAATCCAAAAAATCCGCCAAGGCGGGCAAGCCCGCCGCGAAGGCCAAGTCCGCCTCGTCCCTCGCTCGCAAAGCCGCTCCGGCGTCCAAATCCCGCGCCGCCAAGCCCGCCCGCTCGGGCAAGGGCACCAAATACGTCTACACCTGGGGCGCCGGGCGCGCCGACGGCAACGGCGCGATGAAGCCGCTGCTCGGCGGCAAGGGCGCGAACCTCGCCGAAATGACGCGCATCGGGCTGCCGGTGCCTCCCGGCTTCACGATCACGACGGAGCTCTGCACTTACTACTACGCGAACAAGCGAACCTACCCCGTCGCGCTCCGCGCCCAGATGGAAGCCGGCATGGCGAACATGGAGAAGATCATGGGGACGAAGTTCGGCGCCACCGAAGGCATGCCGCTCCTCGTGGCGGTTCGCTCCGGCGCGCGCGATTCGATGCCGGGCATGATGGACACGATTCTCAACCTCGGGCTCAACGACGAGACGGTCGTCGCGCTCGAGAAAGCGACGAACAATTCGCGTTTCGCGTGGGACTGCTACCGCCGGTTCATCCAGATGTACGGCGATGTCGTGCTCGGGGTGCAGAAGCGCGCCAACGAGGATCATGAGCCGTTCGAAACGGTCATCCACACCTTCAAGCACGAGCGCTACCACAGCGACCTCGAGGACTCGAAGCTCACCGCCGAGGACCAGCAGGAACTCGTGAAGCGGTTCAAGGTTCTCGTGCTCGAGCGCACGGGCAAATCCTTCCCGAACAATCCGTGGGACCAGCTGGTCGGCGCCGCCGGCGCCGTCTTCGGCTCCTGGATGAACGACCGGGCGATCGTGTACCGCCGGAAGTACAACATCCCCACCGAATGGGGCACCGCGGTCAACGTGCAGGCGATGGTCTTCGGCAACACCGGTGACAATTCCGGTTCCGGCGTCGCGTTCACGCGCAATCCCGCGAACGGCACCAACGAGTTCTACGGCGAGTTCCTGATCAACGCGCAGGGCGAGGATGTCGTCGCCGGCGTGCGCACGCCCGAGCCGGTGCTCGAATTGCAGAAGCACCTGCCCGAGGCGTACGCGCAGCTGCTCAAGGTGCGCAAGACGCTCGAGGCGCACTTCAAGGACGTCCAGGACATCGAGTTCACGATTCAGGACGGCAAGTTGTTCATGCTCCAGACGCGCAACGGCAAGCGCACCGCCGCCGCCGCGCTGAAGTTCTCCATCGATATGGTGAAGGAGAAGCTGATCGACTGGCCGACCGCGATCCTGCGCAACCCGGCCGACCAGCTCGAGCAGCTGCTTGCGCCGATCTTCGATCTCAACGAAGTGCAGAAGGCGAAGGTCATCGCCACCGGCCTCCCCGCCGGCCCCGGCGCCGCCACCGGCAAGATTTACTTCAACGCCGACCGTGCGGTCCAGGCCGCCGAGAAGGGCGAGAAGGTCCTGCTCGTGCGGGTGGAAACCTCGCCCGAAGATCTCCGCGGCATGATCGCCGCCGAAGGCATTCTCACGGCGCGCGGCGGCGTCTCGTCGCACGCGGCGCTCGTCGCCCGCCAGATGGGCAAGGTGTGCGTTTGCGGCGCGGCCGCCGTGCAAATCGACTACGACAGGAAGATCGCGACGATCGCGGGCCAGGCTTTCGCCGAGGGCGACTTCCTCTCGATCGACGGCACGTCAGGCATGGTTTACGCCGGCCAGATCAAGACCGCCCCGTCGGAAATCATCGCGGGCCTGCTCAACAACGACGAGCAGGCGAAGCAGACCGAGAAGTTCAAGAGCTTCCACCAGCTCATGAAGTGGTGCGCGCAGGCCACCCGGATGTCCGTGCGCACGAACGCCGACACGCCGGAGCAGACGCAGAACGCGATCGCGTTTGGCGCCGTCGGCATCGGCCTCACCCGCACCGAGCACATGTTCTTCGAAGGCGATCGCATCGATGCGATGCGCGAGATGATCCTCGCGGATTCGCTCGAGGCTCGCCAGGCGGCGCTCGCCAAGCTCCTCCCCTACCAGCGCCAGGATTTCTACGGAATCTTCAAGGCGCTGAAGGGCTTCCCCGCGACGATTCGTTTCCTCGATCCGCCGCTGCACGAATTCCTGCCGAACACGGCCGAGCAGCAGCTCGACCTCGCTAAGAAGCTCGGCATCGCGGTGGAGAAAATCCAGACGCGCGTGCACGAACTCCACGAGTTCAACCCGATGCTCGGTTTCCGCGGCTGCCGGCTGGGCATCCGTTATCCGGAAATCACCGCGATGCAGGCCCGCGCCGTCTTCGAGGCGGCGGCCGACGCGAACAAGGACGGCTTCAAGGCGAAGCCGGAAATCATGATCCCGCTGGTCGGCTTCAAGAAGGAGCTCGATCTGCAGGTCGCGATTGTCCACGACGTCGCGAAGGCCGTGATGGCCGAGAAGAAGGCGAAGATCGCCTATTCGGTCGGCACGATGATCGAAGTGCCGCGCGGCGCGCTGACCGCCGACGAGATCGCCGAGACGGCGGAGTTCTTCAGCTTCGGCACGAACGACCTCACGCAGACCTGCCTCGGCATGTCGCGCGATGACTCGGGTTCATTCCTCCCACCGTACGCGGAAGCCGAAATCGTGAAGAAGAATCCGTTCGCCTCGATCGACCAGACCGGCGTCGGCCAGCTGATGCAGATCGCGATCCAGAAGGGCCGCAGCAAGCGCCCCGACCTCAAGCTCGGCATCTGCGGCGAACACGGTGGCGATCCGGACAGCGTGAAGTTCTGCCACAAGCTCGGCCTCACCTACGTCTCGTGCTCGCCCTTCCGCGTGCCGGTCGCCCGGCTCGCGGCGGCACAGGCCGCGGTGAGCGAGGCGCAGAAGGCGAAGAAGAAGTGATTCGGTCGCCCGCCGCGTAAACCGCGGATTCCCTGCGCTCACCCGCCGGGCCACGACTCTCGAGCCTCGCGCCGGCAACGGCGCGGGGCTTTTTTTCGCTGCAGCCAGGGGCGCCAACCCCGGCGAAAAAGCGATCAGCGCATACGTTCCGCCAGCCTCGACGCGGCCGGCTGCCGGCGCGCGCCGGGCCGACCCGCAGGTACTGTCCAGCTTTCCGTATACCCAAATTTGGGTATGAACCGCGCAGTTTCCGCACTCCACTCGCGCGACCGCTTGCGCTTTCCTGCCGGCATGCACCGGCCGCACGCCCTTCTCGGCACGCTCCTCCTCATTGCCGCGAGCCTGCTGGCGGAGGAGGAAAAAGGACCGCCGTCAGAGAAAAATCCCGAGGTCCGCAAGTACGAGGAACTCGCCGCCAAAGGCGATGCGCCGGCGATGGTCGAGCTCGGCGTGATTTACCACACCGCGCGCGGCGTGAAGCAGGACTACGGTGCCGCTTTCGACTGGTACCTGAAGGCGATCGAGAAAAATGACGGTGACGCCGTCAACAACATCGGCGTCCTGTTCCGCGACGGACTGGGCGTGCCGAAGAACGAGAAGCTCGCGTACGTGCTTTTTCTGGCCGTCCACATGGAAGGCCTCGGCACCGACGATACGCAGATTCGCGCCGGTCGAAATCTCCAGCGGCTCGTTGACACACTGCCCAAGGAACAAATCTGCGAGGCGCTTTCCTACACGTGGCCGTATGTGGTGCAGCTGCTGAAGAGCCGCGGGAAGAACGTCGCCGCCGGCGCGGATGTGTTGCCGGCCAAGGACCGGCCGCGGATTCGCGACAACCATTGGTGGACGGATCGCGAGCGCGCCGGAATGACGTTCGAATCGCCGCCGCCCTGGGACAAGAAGGACTGAGCCTTTCGACGACGGCACGCAGTTTTCCCAGCGAAACGTTTTCTCACCCGAGCCGGGCTCGCGCGTTCCGCCACGAAGTGCGCCGCGCGGCGCGATTGACCCGCGGCCTGCGGTGGACTTGACTCCCCGCGTGAACCCCGAGGTTGCTCCAACCCGGCCGCGTTATCGCAACGAGGTGGTTTATCGCAGCGCGGAACGCCTGCTCTCGTCGCGGCCGAAACCGCCGGCGCGCAATCTGCCGGTGTGGCCGGTGACATTTCTCGCCGGCCTGATTTGCGGTCTGGGCATTGCGACGTTGTGGTTGCTGCCGGTGCGCCGCACCGACGCGCCGGCGGCAAATTTTGCAACCAGACGCCCGGCACCGACCGCCAGCGTGAACAACCGCTCGGCTCCGGCTCGTTCGGCCCAACGCGATTCGCTGCCAACACCTGCGGCAACTCTCGCCGCGCCGTCGGCGGCAGCTGCTGACACGGAGCCAGCAACTCCCGCCATTGCGCCGGAATCACCACCCGCTACTCCCCAGCCGCCAGCGCTTCAGCTCCCTCCGCCACCTCCTGTCGTGGCGTCGCCCGCCACCGCGACAATGACGGCGACAACCACTACGGCCCTCCATTTTGCGTCAGTCGTCGTTTTGCATGGTCGCCAGTTCTCGGGGGCGCTTCCGCCGCTGGAGGTCCACTTTCTGCTCTATCTCACGCGAGCGCCGCACGGTGCGACGGTCACCGGATCGGTGCGCTACTTCGATCACGGCGTCCTGGTGTCCTACCACCGGCTGATGGGCTCGATCGAAAACCTCACGATTCATCTTACCGAAGTGACGGCGCCGGTCCGCGGCGCCATCACGCCGCCTCCGCGCCGGTTCGAAATCCCGATTCCGGCGGAGCCCACGGTTTCCAAGTTTCACGGCACGTGGATGCGTGGCGCCGCACACGGCCGGATCGAACTCGAGTTGCTCCAGCCGTTCTAAAGGCTGTTCGAAACCACGAAGTCGACGAGGCATCACTTCGTGAAGCTGCGGCGCAAACCGGCATCCATTCTCCGACTCCAGTGTAACGTATTACGTTACACTGGAGCTCAGACGATTTTGCGAAGCGCTGGATGGAGGCGTGCTGGCCGGCGAGCGCCGCCGGCGCCGCGGATGCGGAGGAGAACGGTGGTCATTCCGCCTTCTTCTTTTTCTTCGCCTTCGCCTGGCCTCCGTCGGTCCCTGGTTCGGGCGTGACGTGCGCGCGCTGGGCCCACGCGTCCCACTTCGCTTTCAATTCCGCGGCACGCGCCGGGTCGCTCGCCGCGAGGTTGTGCAACTCCGTCCGGTCCGTCTTCAAGTTGTACAGCTCCCACGCGCCCCCGCGGCCGAAGCGCACGAGCTTCCAGTCGCCGACGCGCACCGCCGCATTGCCCTCGTGCTCCCAGTAGAGCGCGTCACGTTGGATCGGTTGATCCCGGAAGGCCGGCACCAGGCTGCGGCCTTCCCGCGGGAGAATCGCGTGGCCGTCAAAGGTATCCGGATACCTCGCACCGGCGACGTCGACCACCGTCGCCATCACGTCGATGAGGTGGCCCGGCTGGGAGCGAAACTCGCCTTTCGCGGGGATGCCGGCCGGCCAGTGCGCAATCAATGGCGTGGAGATCCCACCCTCGTGGTTGAAGTGCTTGTAGCGGCGGAACGGCGTGTTTTCCAGGTTCGCCCACGATTCACCGCAATACCAGATGGAGGTGGCCTGCGTCGGATCGCCCTCGGTGCGGCCGTTCGGACCGCTCTCGGCGTTCCCGCCGTTGTCGCTCATGAAGAGGATCAGCGTGTTCTCGAGCACGCCGCGCTCGCGCAATGCGGCGACGAGCCGACCGATCGCGAGATCCATGCGGTAAACGCACGCCGCGTAGACGGCCATGATCTGGTCGAAGCGGTCCTTTTCCTGGGCCGAAAGCGTCGCCCATAGCTTGATCGTCTCCGTCCGCGGCGACATCGCCCACGCCGGATCGATCAAGCCAAGTTGCTTCTGTCGCGCGTAACGATCTTCCCGCAGCTTGTCCCAACCCTGCCGATATTTCCCGCGGAACCTCGCGATGTCCTCCGCCGGCGCCTGCAGCGGAAAATGCGGCGCGTTGTGCGCGAGATAGAGGAAAAACGGCTTCTGCGCCGCCCGCGCCTCGTCGATGAACTTGATCCCAAAGTCGGTCCACAGATCGGTCGAGTACCAATGCGCGGGCAGCCGCGGATCTCCGGCTGGTATTTCTTCGCCGTTGAGAAACACCTGCGCGCGCGGCGAAGTCGGCTGATAAAAACCGCCCGCGGGCGCCGTCAGCGTCCGATCGAACCCGCGTTTCCACGGCACGACGCCGGCCTGCTGCCCGACGTGCCATTTGCCCGTCATGATCGTGAAGTACCCGGCGGGCCGCAGCACTTCGGCCATCGTCACACACGAGTCGTTCAGCCGGCCGCGATAGCCCGGAAACGGCTCGCCACGGTCCTCCATCATGTGACCGATTCCCGTTTGATGCGAGTAAAGGCCGGTGAGCAGACTCGCGCGCGTGGGACAACAGCGACCCGTGTTGTAGAATTGCGTGAACCGCAACCCGCCCGCCGCCAGCCGGTCGAGATTTGGCGTCGGAATCTCGCTGCCGTAGCAACCGATGTCCGAAAAACCCATGTCGTCGACGAGGATGACAATGATGTTCGGTCGGGCGGCAGTCGCGGCGGCGGCGAATGGCGCCAGCAACAATGCAACCACAGTCACAACCAGGAGTGAGCAACGGCAGGTCATGTCGGAATCACTGACGCGAGCAGCGGAGAGCAACAAGCCTGGAACGTCGGAACTCACAACACGCAGCGAGTTTCCTCCGTGCGGCGTCCGGCCCGTCGAACTTCGTCATGCCGACATCATGAATCGTCGTGGTGGCGGTCTCGTGCACGTCGACTTCGCGCCGTCCGCCGCAACCGCGCGCACCCAACCACACCGGAGTCCGGCCGAAATCCGCGAGCGTCCCGCGCCCGCCGCCAAGCGTCCCGCGCTCATCGATCCGCCTTCACGGCAGTGTAACGTAATACGTTACACCGTCCCGCGTGGTTCCCTCGCGCGGCGCCAGGAGATTCGCCATTTGGCCCCGCCAGCCGGGGCGCCCTTCGACTCCGCCCGGTGTAACGTAATACGTTACACTGTCCTTCACGCATGGCGGCACGCGGGTCAGGCGCCCAGTTTCTTCCGTGCGGCGTCCGGCACGTCGAACTTCGTCAGGCCGACATCGCGAATCGTCGTGGTGGCGGTCTCGTGCACGTCCACTTCGCGACGTCCGTCGCGGGTCTCGATCCTCAATTTCCCCTCGAGCTTCACCTGATATTTCACGAGCTGCCCCTCCTTCAGAAAAAGCCGGAACGTTCCACTCGCGCGCACGGGCGTGATGTCCTTCTGGCCCGCATGCACGAGCAGCAGCTTGGCATTCGTCTCCGAAAGCGTGCCGCTCACCCCGTCGGCCTCCGGCTTGAGCTCGGTGTAGCCGGCGACGATAATCGCGATCTCCTCGTGCGGCCGGCTGAGCGTCGGCGGAAGATTCCCGAGGCTGAAAGAACTGCGGCCGCCCTCTCCGCTGCTGGTGCGCCCGCCATCGCCGCTGCTGGTGCGTCCGCCGCGCGGATTTCCGCCGCGGCCGCCGTAGCCACCGGGACCGCCATATCCGCCGTATCCACCGCGGCGGCCGCCGTATCGCCCGTTCGGGTCGGAGAGTTCATCCGAACGCTTCCAGCCGTCGGGCGTCTCGATCACGTATTTCTCATCGCCCTTGAAAATCGCCGTGGTCTGCGCCTGCGAGGTATCGCCGCTTCGACCGGGTGCGCGGCGCGTGCGGGCCGGCATCGGCAACGTAACGAGAGACAGGTCCTTCGCGTCCGCGAGATCGGTCTTGCCCTCGATCGTGTAGCTGCGCGCGTCGTCGACCACATCGGTCATCCAGCTGTAGTTGCGGGCGTCCGTGAGCTTCATCGCTTCGACAATCGCGGTTTCGGCAGGGCCGGCCCGGACGGCGACGCCGGTGGCAAAGACAGCGCAGCAGAATGACGCTTTCAATATCATGTCGCTGGGGGGACCGCGGGGAAGACGGATGAACCCGCGCAAAGTTCCAACACCGCGGCCCTCCTCGTGCAGCAACTCGATGGTTGTAGCTACGAGCGTGAGCGAGCGGACAGCGGCGGTTCCACTCGCTCGTTCGACCGGCTCAGGACCCCGAGCGGACTCGAGCAGCTCACGCTCGTGGCTACTTCGTCTCAAATTTCCCAATCGGCGCCGTCGGCCAGCGTGAAAGGAGCCGGCTGCGACGACGCACTCGTCGTGGCGCCCGACATCAGCTCGCGCGACACGGCGTCGCGCAGCTGCTGCCCGACCTGCAGAATCACCCGGCAAACATTATCCCGCACGACGCGGTCGTCGGGCCGGACGTGGCACCCGCGCCGCTCACCCTCGAGCCAGGTTTCGTCCTGAATAATCTTCCGAATGACTGGAATCTGACGAACGAGGGCGGGATCGCATGAGTTCATCGTGCTGGAGAGGCATGGGGTGGGTCATCCGTTAGATTGAGGGCCCGCCGCCGCGTTCCCAAGCTTGAAGCGGGCTTTGGACCACGGGAATTCTCCGGCTCGTTTGCGCCGTACTTTTCGCGCCGCCCCGGTAAAAACAAAGCCAGGGATTCAGGCCTTCGCCCCCATTTTCGCATCGAGGGAAAACTTGCCGCCACCGGCGATGAAGAGCGTCGCAAATGCCCCGAGGTACAGGAAAGCCGGCAGGCCGTTGCCCTCGCCCATCAGCTTGGCGCCATGCGCCATCCAGAACGCGACTCCCATCGCAAACCCCGTCACCAGAGCGGCCACCCGCGTGAACAGCCCCAGCACAAGGAGCGGCCCGCAGACCGCCTCGGCAAATACCACCAGCATGAAACTCGGCGTGCTCCCCAGCCCCAAGGGATCGGGGAACTGACGAGCCATCGCTGAGAAATTCTTCACCTTCATCAGCCCGAAAAGAGCGAAAATGGAAACGCCATACCAAACGCGCAGCAGCAGCAACGCGGCATCCGCGCTCCGGGGCAGGAAGTTCAGCTGCAGGAATTTCATCATGAGTACCATGGGGGCACGGAAAGCCAGCGCAAGGCTGCGCCGCGCAGCCATCGGGCCGTGGCTGCAGTGGTGAAACTTTGGCCGCACCGGCCAAACTCTGACGCGTCCGGCTACGCCTTCTCCCCGCGCGCGTGGGATGCGCCAGCCGGCTGGCGCGTCGACGAGTTTGCGCAGGCTCGCAGCCGGCGCGCCGGCCGATCAAAGCTCCCGCCACCATGCTACCCCGCGCCGCAATCGTCATTTTCCTTTTCTCGCTATCGGTCGCCGCGCTCGCCGCCAAACCGCGTGCGCGCGAACTCGGCATTCCTTTCGCGGGCGCGCCCGGCCCGTTGAATGCGATCACCGATGTCGCCGGCGTCGAGGTGGGCCATGTCACCTTGATCTCGGGTGAAGGCAAACTCGAGGTCGGTCGCGGGCCGGTGCGCACGGGCGTGACCGCCATTCTGCCGCGGGGCCGGGGTTTCAACGGCCGGGTGTTCGCGGCGCGGCACAATCTCAATGGCAACGGCGAGATGACCGGCGCCTCGTGGCTCGATGAATCGGGCTGTCTCGGTTCGCCCATTCTGCTGACGAACACGCACAGCGTCGGCGTGGTCCGCGACGCCGTGATCGCGTGGTTCAACCGCCGCACCAACGGCAAGGGTTATTCGGGCGACATCAGTCTGCCGGTGGTGGCGGAAACCTGGGACGGATTTCTGAACGACATCGACGGCTTTCACGTGAAGCCGGAGCACGCTTTCGCGGCGCTGGACGGCGCGCGCGGCGGCCCCGTCGCCGAGGGCAACGTCGGCGGCGGCACCGGGATGATTGCGCACGGATTCAAGGGCGGGATCGGCACCGCTTCGCGCGTCCTGCCGCTCGAGGAGGGCGGCTACACCGTTGGCGTGCTCGTGCAGGCCAATTACGGCCGCCGCGGAAATCTGCACATCGCCGGCGTGCCCCTCGGCGACGCGTTTCCCGATCTCATGCCGACGCGCGGCCCCAGCGATGGGCAGGGCTCGATCGTGATCATCATCGCCACCGACGCGCCGCTGCTCCCGCACCAGCTTCGACGCGTCGCCCAGCGTGCGGCCCTCGGCGTCGCGATTGTCGGCGGCCGCGGCGAGAATTCCTCCGGCGATCTGTTCCTCGCCTTCTCGACCGCCGACGCCGACGAGGTCTCGAAGAACGAGGGACTCGCCCAGGTGCACAGTCTGCCCAACGACCGGATCAACCCGCTGTTCAACGCGACCGTGAACGCCACCGAGGAAGCGATCGTCAACGCGCTGGTCGCCGCCGAAACGATGACGGGAATCAACGGCAATGTGGTGCCTGCGCTGCCCGTCGACCGGCTGCTGGAGATTTTGAAAAAGCACGATCGGCTCCAGCCACCGGCCCGCGTGCCGGTGCGAACGGGCAACTAAGCCGGCCTACGCAGCTGGTTTGAGTTGGAACGCGACCTCCGGGCGCGTTCTGCTGGCAACAAAGGGCTGATCGACTGGAGCCAGAACGACGACAAGAAGACGACGGTCGGCCCGTACTCGCTGCGCGGCAAGCGCGAGGAGCCCTTCGTCTCGCTGCCCGTCACGTGGGACGAATTGAAAAAGAGACAGCGGCGAATCGACGCGCTGTTCTTCACGCCGGCCGGGGCGTTGCA